>Ga0316217_10001324_pt1 | contig 32603 bp, 30 predicted proteins | sample 1anoAmetaG_FD_203633 | JGI IMG/M metagenome (GOLD analysis project Ga0316217, IMG submission 203633) | Freshwater microbial communities from Trout Bog Lake, Wisconsin, USA - 1anoA | ecosystem: Environmental > Aquatic > Freshwater > Lake > Hypolimnion/Profundal zone | place: USA: Wisconsin... | reverse complement strand
TATGCAAGTCGGCCGCGACGTGCTGATCGTTTACGACGACCTCACGCAGCACGCCCGCGCCTATCGCGAGCTTTCGCTATTACTCCGCCGGCCGCCCGGTCGCGAAGCCTTTCCCGGCGACATCTTCTACATCCACTCGCGCCTGCTCGAACGCGCCACCCATCTGTGCAAGGAACTCGGCGGGGGCTCGCTCACCGCCGTGCCCATTATCGAAACCGAAGCGCAGGATATTTCCGCCTATATCCCCACCAACCTGATTTCCATCACGGATGGGCAGATTTATCTTTCGCCATCGCTATTTGAGTTGGGTGTGCTACCAGCGATTGATGTCGGTCGATCGGTTTCGCGCGTCGGGGGCCAGGCGCAGTGGGCGGCTTATCGGGCTGTGGCCGGCGATCTCAAGCTTGCCTACGCCCAGTTTGAAGAACTGGAAACCTTTGCCCGTTTCGGAGCTCGCCTGGATGAGAATACCCGTAAGATCATCGAGCATGGCCGACGAATTCGCGCCTGTCTTAAGCAGCCGCAATTCGCTCCCGTATCCGTGCCGGCGCAGATTGCCGTCCTGCTGGCATTGACTGCGGAACTCTTCGACTTGGTGCCTATTGACCAGATGACCGAGGCCGAACACGCCGTACGCGCAGCGGCGGCACAAATCCCGTCGGACCTGTGCACGCGATTCGAAACCGCCACAAAGTTGAGTGATGAAGACCGCAAAGCAATTATCGAAGTCGCCCGCCTGGCCCTCAGCCCTTTCCAACCCAAGCCAGAATCAAAGCCCGACGCCAAATCCACGCCGAAACCTGAGCCCCAGCCCAAGCCGGAGGCCCAAACTGGCGACAAGCCAAAGCTCAATGCAGCGCTCAAGGAGAAGTCATGAGCGACACAATGGTAAGTCTACGCCGAAAGATCAACAGCGCCGGGGATCTTCAATCCGTGGTTCGCACGATGAAAGCCGTGACGGCATCGAGTATCGGGCAATACGAGAAATCGGTGCGGGCCTTGGCTGATTACTATCGAACCGTGGAACTAGGGTTGGGTGTGTGCTTGCGACAAAGCAAGCCAGCAACACCGGTTGCAGAACCAAAAGGAAATACCGATGCCGGCGCCATCGGTGCCATTGTGTTTGGTTCCGACCAGGGACTGGTGGGCCAGTTCAATGAGGTGGTGGCTGATTATGCCATTAAGACCCTTGCGGCCCTGCCCGGCAAACCCGAGGTTTGGGCCGTCGGTGAACGCGTCCATGCCCGTCTGGTGGATGCTGGTCTGCCGTTGATGGGGCTTTTCACCGTGCCGAATTCGGTGAAGGCCATTACCCCGCTCGTCAGACAGATTCAAATCCAAAGCGAAGCGCAGCGCGCCAAAGGCGAGTATGTGCGTGTTCGCGTCTTCCACAATCGGCCGTTGGCTGGGGCGCTATACGAGCCAGTCTGCCAACGATTGTTGCCACTCGATGCACAATGGCAACAAGGTCTGGCCAAAGTCCCCTGGCCGAGTAAAAGCTTGCCCCAGGTTATGGGCGACGGCATCGCAACTCTGCGCGCGCTCGTCCGCGAGTACGTGTTCATCTCGCTCTTCCGTGCGTGTGCCGAATCCCTGGCGAGCGAGAACGCCAGCCGCCTGGCAGCGATGCAACGCGCCGACAAAAACATCAATGAATTGCTGGAGAATCTCAAGGGAACATTCCATCGTGTGCGCCAGAGCGGCATCGACGAGGAACTATTCGACGTCGTTTCCGGTTTTGAAGCCTTAAGCGTAAAGGAGAAATGATATGAATTCACATGAACTGATAGCCACGGCCAAATCGCTGGTCTGTGGCGGCAAAGGCCTGCTGGCGATGGATGAGAGCAATCCCACCTGCAACAAACGATTTGCGGCCTTGGACATTCCGCAAACCGAGGAGGCCCGCCGCGCTTATCGCGAGTTGATTGTGACCGCACCAAGTCTGGGTGAGAGCATCAGTGGCGCAATCCTGTATGACGAGACGATCCGCCAAAAGACCGTCGGCAGCATATCGTTTGTTGATGTTCTGCTGCAAGCGGGGATTATTCCGGGCATCAAAGTTGACATGGGCGCAAAGAATCTGGCCGGCTTCCCCGGCGAAAAAGTTACCGAAGGTTTGGATGGATTGGCGGCGCGCGTCCAGGAATACGCGCGCATGGGTGCGCGATTCGCAAAATGGCGGGCGGTGATTGCCATCGACACGGATATTCCCACTCCAGGATGTATCGATGCCAACGCCCACGCGCTGGCACGCTACGCCGCGATCTGCCAGGAAACGGGGCTGGTTCCGATTGTTGAGCCGGAAGTGCTGATGGACGGGTCGCATGATTTGCAGCGATGTTTTGAAGTCACCGGGCAAGTTCTCCATGCGGTTTTCAACCAACTTCATGGTCAGCGGGTTATGCTGGAAGGCATTATTCTTAAGCCCAACATGGTGCTGCCGGGCAACGATTGCCCGCAGCAGAGCGTTCTGAAGCAAGTGGTCGACGCCACGATAAGGTGCCTTCTGAGAGTGGTACCGGCTGCCGTGCCCGGAATCGCCTTTCTGTCCGGCGGCCAGTCTGCTGAACTGGCATCAGCCCGGCTAAACGCGATGAACGTTCAATCCGCCGCCAAACTACCGTGGGCTCTGACCTTCTCATTTGCCCGTGCCATCCAGCAACCGGCATTGGAAATCTGGTCAGGCAAGGATGCCAATGTGAAGGCGGCGCAGCAGGCCCTGCTTCGCCGGGCCAAATGCAACCGGGCGGCACGTCGTGGCGAATACAACGCCGCGATGGAAAGGCCGTGAGCATGACAACGCCCGCAAATAAGCTCGAAGGCAAGCCGGCTGCCGCCAAGCCAGCCGACACCAAGCCCCCTGAAATCGCCTCGGCGTCGGTGCCCGACACGCTGGCATCGCTCAAAGTCAATCCCGAGACCGGGCTGGCGCATGCCGAAGTGGACGTCCGTCGGAAACAGAATGGCTACAATGAAGTGGCCGAACAAAAGGGCCACCCGATCCGCAAATTCCTCCGGAAATTCTGGGGAATCTCGGCATGGATGCTCGAACTGATCATGATTCTGTCCGCCGTACTCGGGAAGTATTCCGACCTCGTTGTGGTGGGCGCATTGCTGGTGATCAACGCCGTGTTGAGCTTCATGCAGGAGAGCCGGGCCGCAGGGGTGGTTGCGGCCTTGCGGAAGCGGTTGCAGGTCAATGCACGCGTGCGGCGCGATTCGAGCTGGCAGGTCATTCCCGGCCGGGAGTTGGTTCCCGGCGACATCGTTCGCGTGCGGCCCGGCGACATCATCCCCGCGGACGTGAAACTCCTTACCGGAGCGTTGAGCGTGGATCAGTCGGCGCTCACCGGCGAATCGCAAGACGCGGACAAAAAGCCGGGCGAAGTGCTTTCATCAGGTTCGGTCGCACGCCAGGGCGAAGGCAACGGCGTGGTGATGTTGACCGGGGCCAAGACCTACTTTGGCCGCACCACGCAACTGGTGCAGGAGGCGCGTCCGAAACTTCACATCGAAGCGGTGGTGGCCAAGGTCGTCCGCTGGCTCTTCGTCATCGTCGGCGTGCTGGTGGGAATGGTGATCGTCCTGTCGCTGATCCGCGGCGCGGCGCTGCTGGAGATGGCTCCGCTCATGCTCGTTCTATTAATGAGCGCGGTGCCGGTTGCGCTGCCGGTCATGTTTACGGTCAGCATGGCTCTTGGCTCTAAGGAGTTGGCGAAACGTGGCGTGCTGGTGACACGTCTCAGCGCCGCAGAGGACGCCGCGACGATGGACGTGCTCTGCGTGGACAAGACCGGCACGATTACCATGAATCAGTTGACCGTCACCGGCGTGATTCCCCTGGAACGTGCGACCGAGGCGGACGTGTTGTTTGCCGGCGCACTGGCTTCTCAGGAAGCCAACCACGATCCGATTGACCTGGCATTCCTCGCCGCGGCGAAGGCGCGGCACGTCTTTGACAACCTGCCCAAGGCCGTGCCCATCTCCTTCGCGCCGTTTGATGCTAAAAACCGGCGGACGGAAGCCGTCGTCGAACAGAATGGGCAGCGGTGGCGCGTGATGAAAGGGGCCGTACAAACGGTTGCCCAAGCCTGTGGACTCCAACCGCCGGCGATCCAGGCGTTGGAGGCGCGGGTCAGCGAGTCGGCACTGAAGGGATATCGGTCGCTGGCAGTAGCACGCGGCCCCGAGACGGGTGGCCCTACATTGCTCGGATTGGTGTCGTTGTATGACCCGCCCCGGCCGGATGCCAAGCAGCTTATCGCCGAACTCCAGGGTTTAGGAGTTCCAGTGAAGATGCTCACCGGTGACGCATTGCCGGTGGCGATTGAGATTGGCAAGGGCGTCGGCTTGCCCAACATCCGGCGTGTTGCGGACTTGAAGGCGGCGGGCGCTCTGGCCGGCAATAAATCCGTGGACTTATTGGCCGGCGCCGATGGTTTTGCGGAGGTGTATCCCGAGGACAAGTACATCGTGGTGCAGCACCTCCAAACCGCAGGGCATGTGACCGGCATGACCGGCGACGGCGTCAACGATGCCCCCGCGCTGCGCCAGGCTGAAGTGGGCATCGCTGTCAGTACCGCCACCGACGTGGCCAAGGGTGCCGCCAGCGTCGTCCTGACCGAACCGGGGCTGACGAACATCGTGGCGCTGGTTGAGCAGGGGCGGACCATTTACCAACGCATTTTGACTTGGATCATCAATAAGATCAGCCGCACAATCCTCAAGGCCGCGTTCGTGGCCATCGTGTTCATCGTGACCGGCAAGTTCGCCGTCTCGGCCTTTGCGATGCTGCTGCTGGTCTTCATGACGGACTTTGCGAAGATATCCCTTGCCACCGACAATGTTCGCCCATCCAAGAAGCCGGAAACGTGGAACATCGGTGGCTTCATCACCGCATCCGTGGTGCTTGGCGTGGCAATGGTTGCGGAAACCCTCCTACTATTGTGGATCGGCTGGACACATTTCGGTTTAGCCACCCACAACAATGCCCTCTATACCTTCAGCTTCCTCATGCTGCTCTACTTTGCCGTATTCTCAATCGTGTCTGCGCGGGAGCGCAGTTGGTTTTGGGCAACGCTGCCCAGCAAGACCTTCCTGTTCGCCCTCGTGGCGGACGCGCTTACGGGCACCGTCCTAACGTTCGTGGGTCTCCCGGGACTCAGGCCATTGCCTTGGTGGCAGACGCTCGTGGTATTTGTTTATGCCATGGTTTCGTGTCTGGTGGTGAACGACCTCGTGAAGGTGGCGATGATCAAATGGCGCGTTCTTAACGCGGTGGCCAGGAAACCGGTCGATTTGACCCCGCAAATCGCGAAGCGTGCCTATGAACTATATGAGCAGCGCGGCCGACAGGACGGGCGATCAGTTCAGGACTGGGGGCAGGCGGAGCAGGAAATTCGCAAAGATGAACCTCATAAATAAACGGTCGCCTACGATGTAGCGAGGATTGCCGAAAGGAGCAAAGATGAAAATCAACTCAAAGGATTTCCGTGTGCGGCCCGCGGCAACAGTCAAACTCAAGCGGTGGCCGACGAGTGTAAAGCCTTTTTGCAAATCGCCGAAGCGGTATCAACAACTCCTGAAAGAACACGTCGAGGAGTTAAGTGCACTGCAATGCCTTCACTATGCGTCCAATCGCTATGCCTTGTTGCTGATCTTTCAGGGCATGGACGCTGCCGGCAAGGACGGCGCGATCCGGCATGTCATGTCCGGCGTCAATCCGCAAGGCTGCGAGGTTTTCAGTTTCAAACAGCCCAGCGCTGAAGAGCTGAAACATGATTTTCTATGGCGAACCACCTGCCGTCTGCCCGAACGCGGGCGCATCGGCATCTTCAATCGTTCTTATTATGAGGAGGTGCTGATCGTTCGCGTGCATCCAGAGCTTCTCCGTGGCCAAGGGCTTCCAGTGGAGTTACTCGGCGAAAAGAACATTTGGAAGGAACGGTATCGTTCGATCGTGGACTTTGAGGAGCATCTCTACCGTAGCGGCACCCGCATCATCAAGGTTTTCCTCCACGAGTCGAAGAACGAACAGCGCAAGCGATTCCTCGAACGCATTGATGAACCCGACAAAAACTGGAAATTCAGCGTCTCGGACATTCACGAGAGAAAATACTGGAAGCATTACACGGCGGCTTTTGAGGCTTGCCTGAGTGCGACAAGCACCCGTCACGCGCCTTGGTATGTCGTTCCCGCCGATGATAAGGACAACGCCCGGTTGATTGTTTCGCAAATTGTGCTTGATGCGTTTAATGACCTTAAGATGAAGTATCCCAAAACCACTGCGAAACGTCGGCGGGAATTGCAGTTTATTCGCAAGGGACTCTAACGTGACGTTACCTCCTGGCAATCGCCGCAAGTCACTTGACGCTCATGCTGTCTCAGCGGTGGGGACCATGGATAAGTATCCGGCAACACCCGGCGATGTTCTCGGCAATTCAAGCGGCCAAGTGTTCCACAAGCCTGACGATCTACACCATGCTGCTGCCAATCCGGGTTTTCTGAAGAAGCTCCCTCGACAACTCGAACGGCCCATGCTGCTGCTTAGCTTCATATGGTTTCTGGTGATTATCACTGAGCTGGTATATGCCACAAGTCCATTACTGCTGAGTCTTGGCACGGTGCTCTGGGCACTGTTTGTTATTTATTTCGGCCTGCGTTTGGCAATCGTTCCCAAACGCTGGATCTTTCTGAAGCTGAATTGGCTGTTTGTCCTCGCTATTGTCGTGCCAGTACTGCGATTTTTCCCCTTGCTACAGAGATTTCCGCTGTCGCGTGCGTTGACCGCCACTTTTGGAATGCAAGTCATTTGGATGTTTGCCTCGGCCGATCAGGGCATGCGCTCTTTGCGTCGGGCCATGGGGCGCAGAGGCTCGGGCTATGCGCTGATCCTCACGGTGGTGGTGATCCTGGCAGGTGCTGCCGGCATGCTTCATTTCGAAAGCAATGGGCCTGATCCGCAAGGCATTCACAGCTATCCGAAAGCTCTTTGGTGGGTGGCCATGCAGTTAACCAATATTGGTTCCGGATACCGGCCGATGACCTCGGGCGGGCTGGTGCTCTGTCTGGGCATTTCCATCTTTGCGGTGGCAGTATTCGGCTATCTTACCGCGGTCTTTGCCGCATTTTTTATCGGGAGGGATGCGGTCGATCCCAAATCAGCAATTCCTAACCAGGCATCCATTGCTCAACTTTCAGGCGAGATCGCGCTGTTGAGGAAAACGATTGAAGTGCTTTTGAAGCGCGTCCCCGACCCGGCTCCACCATCGGTCGATCCACTGGATTTGACTGAGGAGCCACGTGAAAGCAAACAAGACAATGTTTCGGTGGCAGCGCCTGAGGAAGGGAAGGACTGAGTAACAACTGTATGCCAATGCAACACCGTCCAATTCCCGTTTTACCCGAACGCCCGCACGTTCATCCGGTTGCCAGCCAGATCCGTCGTTCTTATCCCGTGGGACGGCAGAGTTTTTCGCGTGCTTGTCAGGGGGAAGCCCTGGTTTTGACTATCAGCACGCGCGATCCGCTTGCCGATGATGTGCAAGCCAGTCTGATGATGACCCTGAAATCAGCCGATGGCAAGGCGTGGAACCGAGTCCCGTTCGCACGGGCCGATGCGTTCAACCTGACTTGCAGCATCACGCCCGATCACCCTGGCTTGCATTCCTTCCGGGCCGAGTTTTCGCTGGATCGGGGTGTCACCTGGTTGCGGGACACGGTCCCCGACGCCTGGATTTTGATCGATCCGCCGCAGGTGGATGGCCTGCGTATCTACACCTTGATTCCCGCCGTCTCCGGCACGGTAGCCGATTGGCAGGCCGATCTGAAACGCATCGCCGCCATGGGTTTCAATGCCGTTCACCTGTTGCCGGTGACAGCAATGGGCATCTCTGAAAGTCCGTATTCGGCCCGTGACTTGTTTGCTATCGACTACCGCTATCTGCTGCAAGGCTCGCGGCAGGATGGCCTGGCGCAATTGGAAGAATTTATCCGTGCAGCCAAGGTCCTGAACATCCGGCTCATCTTTGACTTGGTGCTTAACCATGTCGGCGTGCATAGTAATATGGCGCGGCGGGCGCCGGATTGGATCGTGCCGGACCAAAATCAACCGGATGGATTCCAGCGGGCACGGTATTGGTGTAATCAGGGCTGGCGCACTTGGAATGATCTCATCTTGATCAATTATGAGCATCCGTCGGAGGCGATTCGCGCGGAAATACGTGCCTATATGACCGAGTATGCCCTATTCTGGGCCAAGTATGCCAACGACACCGGGGGCTTTGTGCGTTTTGACAACCTGCACAGCAGCGATCCTGATTTCGTGCAGGCGCTCACGGCGGCATTGCATCGGGAGTATCCCGAAGTTGGCATCCTTGCCGAGTATTTCACCGATGAAAGCACGCTGCTACGTACCGGGCCGCAATGGGGGTTGAACCTCAATCTGGCAACGCCGTGGAATTTTAAGTTTGTGCCGCAACTCCGGGAATACCTGAATTACCTCCACCGTGTTTCCGAGCGTATCCGCTACTTTATGCCGATCACAACTCACGATTGCGGTTCACCGGCACAGGAGTTTGGCACGGCCGACTCGACGGTTCCGCGTTATGTAGCCGCCGCCTTGTTGGGCACCGGGGCCACGGGAATCCCGCAAGGGGTGGAATTTGGCGAAAATGAACGCATCAATTTTATCGGCAGGCAGGCCAAAATGGTGTATCCCGACCAAGCCAGGTTCGCCAAGTTCATTAGCCAGGTCAACGGCATTCTCGCCGACAATCCGGCCTTCCGACGCGGCGAAAATTGCCGGTTTGTCGATGACGGCCATCCGGCGATAATCGCGGCGTTTCGTGGCGACACCATGCCGGCGTTGGGATTTCTCGTGGTATGCAATTTCGACACGCACAGCCCGCAGCGAATCACCGTTGATCTTGCACCTTGCTTGGGCACAGGCGGGCCTTTCCCATGCTGCGAGTTATTAAGCGGCCAAACGCGGGTCTTGCCGCATCCGCATGTGGAACTTCTGCTTCCGCCCTGCGCCGCGCAAGTGCTAAAATTTTCCCGGCAATAGCGAATGGATGGAACAAAGGAGTTTTCTATGAACATGGATACAATCAACAACGAAAACCTTCCCAGACTTTTCCTGCTGCGCCACGGCGATACCGATTGGACCGATGAGCATCGGCATACCGGCCACACCGATATTTCGCTTAACGCCAAGGGCGAAAAACATGCTCACCGCCTGGGCGAACGACTTAAAGATGAAAAATTTGCCCGGGTGTTCGTCAGTCCGCTCGTGCGCGTGCGGCGCACCTGCGAACTTGCCGGGTTTGCAGCCCATGCCGAAGCTAATCCGGATCTTGTGGAATGGAATTACGGGGATTTTGAGGGCCGGTTAACCAGCGATGTCGATCGCGAACGACCTGATTGGAACCTCTATCGAGACGGCACGCCCAACGGTGAATCGCCCGAGCAGGTTGCCACGCGCGCGGATCGGTTCCTGGAACTGGTTCGGCCGATCGACGGCGATGTCGCGGCGTTTTCCAGCGGACAAATCATCCGCGTGATCGTGGCCCGCTGGCTTGGGTTGCCACCGCTGGCCGCGAAGTATTTTCACACGGCAACCGCCAGCGTTGGCATTCTGGGATACGAGCACAACCGCGATCAATCGGTTATCTTGTTGTGGAACGATCTTGGTTCACTCGACAAAAACCGTTGAGATACGGAAATGACGCAGACCACCCAGCCAACTCCGGAAAAAACGCCGTTGATCCTTACCGTCACTGGCGGATCATCGAGCATCAAATTTGCGGTAGTCGCCGCGGCTTCAGCGATGAAGCGATTCCTCGGCGGGCAGATCGAACGCATCGGAACGCCAAGCATGCGCGGCACGGCCACGGATCCCGATGACTCTACTGGCAAAGATCCCTCAGCCAATCGGCAGTTCAAAGCTTCTGGTCGGATATCCGGGGATACCAAACCGTGCGATTATCACCCAAAATGTTCAGCGAAGATTTCTGCACGCCGGAAGCCTACCACCAAGGAATTGAAGAGACGGCAGGCGTTCGGCATTTCGGTCAGGGAATACCGCAGGTTATTCGGCGGCAGCCGTATTGTCGCCAAAAGTCTCATTGTTGACACCCATTGTTGACACCGGTCGATTCCTTGGCGAAGATGCTGTGGCAGTAGCTTTTTTGGTTGGTCACTGAGTTGGTCAGTCGCCACCTGGTGGTGGTTTGTTTAGTAGTTCTCAGTGACTTGCTACTCAGTTGTCACCCTCGTTTTTGACCGTTTTAACGCACATAAGTTGTTTTATTGCAAGTAGTTACAAGCGGCTTTCTGTGCTACGGAACCGAAGGTTGTAGGTTCGATCCCTACAAGGTGCATTCATAAATCATTGTTTTGCAAATGGTTGGGTTGGACGGCGATCATCGCGCAGCCACGAAAACTGCCGAGTTGGTCAAAAGTTGGTCAGTCAGGCGCGGTTTCAGGATGCTGCAGGCGTTGCAGGCACAGCTTCCGTGCGTTTACTCAACTATGGTTTTGGGGTGTGGAGGCAAGGAGGAAAAAGGGCGAAAAGCCGCGAAAACGCGAGGATTTACATAGTTCAATCACCAGTTCGGCCGCTTTGAACGCGGCAAACTTGGTGTGTAACAATTCGGTGTGTGTTCGGCAATTCGGTCCAGAAACCAAGGGTTGAAACTCAGCCCAACGGGTGAATCCGCCGCGCCTGCCATTCCGCCCACTGAAGCCATTCTTCAAGTGATTGACCTTCTTTCCGCTGGTTGTCAGGCACCCTGCCGAAACGACGTACTTCTTCAATGTATTGCATCATGTCCTGGTATCGTCGCAAAGCATCTGAAGCACCATGCAGCGCGTCGATCCGAGCCTTTTCTTGTTGTTCTTCTTTTTGGCGTTCCCAGGCACGGTGCTGCTCCTGGGCGGCAGCTTCACGGCGCGTACGCAGCAGGTCAAGTTGGCTAAGGATGTCCGCGACAGCTTTCTCGATCAGCCGCGCCAGATGGTCCTCGCTTGACAGATCGACGATGCCGCCAGGGACAAGCGTCAGGTTTCCGGTAGGAACACTGTCGGTTTTCGGGACACGCCTGCCAAACGGCTCGGCTGCATCTTTCAATTCTTTGGCCGTCGGGATATGGGGAACCTTTCTATGTTCTTCGGTAACATAGACTTGAACTTTGTCCGAGCCGCGCACCGCGAATGTTCCACTTTCACCGTATCCACCGGTGTTGACGGAGGCTTTGATTTCCCGCGTCTCCAATGCCTTGAACAATCGATCGAGAACAATAAGTGCGTTCCGCTTTGCCGCCTTGCTCACGCGCACATCGACACCGGTCCACGACGGATGCTGGGTATAACCCCACCGATCCTTCGCCACTTTGATATCCAGGGTTCGTCGGATGAGTTCATGCGGTTTCAATAATTTCAGTTTTGATTCAGGCAGGCCGGCGGCAGTAATTTCTGGCTGCGGCGTTGTTGGTTTGGACACTTGGTTCATTTGCTTTCTCCTCGGCGACATTGCCAAATTTCTCAACGGCAACTTACCCGTTATGATACTCCGCGTGAGTGTTGTCGCCGTCGAACGCGGGAAGCTGTATGAACAGATCTGGTCAACGCCAGCATCGCAACTTGCCATCCTCTATGGCATTTCTGACGTCGGGCTTGCCAAAGCCTGCAAACGGGCAAGTATTCCACGGCCACCGCGTGGCTACTGGGCACGCATTGCTGCCGGCCAGCGCCCATGGCGAACACCGCTGCCGCACGCGGATCGGCGAAACGAACTGGTACATCTTAAAGGTTGGGCCATGGCTGACAATGTTGTCCAAAGTCTAGTTGAGCAAGGCCGTGCGGTAATTCAGCCGGCAGGGCAGGATCATGATTCTCGGCTGCATGCCCTAGCAATCAAGACGCGTGACGTGCTTTTGGCTGCGAAACGGAATGCGCATGGACTGCTGGCTGGCGATGTGCCGGTCTTGGACGTTCATGTCACGCCCAATGTCTTGGTTCGCGCCGTCGCTGCATTCAGCGCCTTGATGCTGCGGTGGGAAGCGCGTGGTGGTTCGGTCAGCCTGGAAATTGCGCCCGGCGCGACACGATCGACGCGAACAACCTTTGCCATCGGTCCGGACGGGTTTGGTGTTCATTTGGCGGAGAACCTGGACGAGAAAAAACCACTGACTGATCCGACGCGTTTTACAGGCAATCTGGCCTTCCATATTACCGGGGATGAGAAATATGATTTTCGTCGCCGGTGGTCTGACACAAAAAGTCAGCGTCTGGAAAAACTAATCCCGCCGCTTGTTGAAACACTGATGAATGCAATCGCAGTAAAACGCCAAGAACGACTGGACGCCGAGTGCGTCACGCGACAGACGAGCAAGGTCACGGCGCTGCAGCAGGCGGCAAACCGTGATGCATCCAAGGAGTTTTACTGGCGGCAGGAGTTGATGCAGCAAGTCGACCGCTTTCACGATGCCCAGCGAATCAAGGCATATTTAGAAGCGGTGAAGTTGGCAGTAGCCACAGGCCGCACACGCCCTGTGAATCCCGAGCAGTTTTCCCAATGGCTGGAATGGAGTACCCGGTTTACCGATACGATTGATCCAATAGCGCGTGGCCCACTACCTGAAGCAAGACCGGTCGAGCGACAGAATCTGCCGATTGCCGAACTCGATCTGACGTCGGCGACCCATTCGGTTATTGAAACCTTGGCAATCCCAGATACCGATACGCTTTGGAAACAGACGGAGGACGTCGTCCGCGAAGCGTGCCATGGCAGATTTGGCAGGGTCTGGAATGAGATCACTCGTGTACTCGAGGGATTGGGCTACGATGTTTCGAAGCGGAAACAAACCTCGGATTGGTATTGACTTTCACGATTGATAGCGGGTATCCGCTGTGAAATAAAAAGCCGAAAATGGCAGTAATGACTTTATCCATCTCCCCCCATGGCCGGCTGTACGTCGAGGCTGCGACGGATGGCATTTCATTGGATGATGGTTTATCTGAGCGGATCGGCCAAGCGTTTGCTCAAAGCCAGGCGCAAGGTTTACTGCACTTGGCCACACGGCAATTGCAGTCCGGCTTGCCGCCGGATTTCGCCTTTGCGCGTGACTTTGCCTGCCGGTATCTGACACGGCTTTGCCATACGCCGGAGGCTATCGGCGTAGCAGAGCTATCGTCGCTTTCCATGCCCGGCGATGAAGAATTGACAACACTAGCCACCACCGCGCCGCCCATGCGCGGGTTGGAATATCTCAATGCGGATTGCTTGGTCACATGGTGGTCGGAACTGGACGAGCTGGTGCGGCGGGAAGTGCATGTATCGGGCCGAGGGGTGCAGGAATATCTGCGCGAGCTTAATCCGGTTTGGCGCACCGTGGGGCGGGTGACTTTTCATCTGGCGGAAAACAAACGCGATTCCGAATATCCGTTTGCTTTCATGGCCACTTACGCCACCAAGTTGTCGGCGCAGGGCCGGGTGCAGCACCTGCCGCTGGGCCGGGCGCTTCAGGAATACGCCGACGCCAAGAATCGCGCGGCGTTGCTATCGCTGCTCCAGCCGGTGCAGCGGGCTGGCGAACAAAGCACTTGGGTAAAGGAACTGGCTGATTCCGGCGAGGTGTATCATCCCCTGGCTTGGACGCCGCAGGACGCCTATCGTTTTCTGCAAGACATTCCCAAGCTGGAAGCCAGCGGCCTAATCGTCCGCGTGCCGGACTGGTGGAAGTCCGCCCGCCCGCCACGGCCGGTGGTCAGCGTGAAAGTCGGCGATCGCGCCAAATCCAAACTGGGGGTGGATGCGCTGCTGGATTTTTCCGTCAATGTTTCCTTCGACGGCCAGCCGCTAAACGACGAGGAATTGCAGGCGATCCTCCAATCTACCGGTGGTTTGGTTTCGCTGCGTGGCAAATGGGTGGAAGTAGACCAGGAAAAGCTGGCCGAGGCATTGAAGCATTGGAAGCAAGTGGAGCGCGATGCCCGCGGCGGGGGGATTTCATTTTTTGAAGGCATGCGCTTGTTATCGGGCGCAAATATCGAAGCCGGCCCGGCAGCAGTGCAAGCGGAGGCAGCTAAGCAGTGGGTGGGTATTTCCGCTGGCAGTGATTTGGAGGAAATCCTTCGCCAACTGCGCGAACCGGAAATTGCCAGTGAAGCCGCCCCTTCGAGCCTGCGCGGCCAGCTTCGGCCCTACCAGCAAACCGGCGTGCATTGGCTGCGTTTTTTGACCCGGCTGGGCTTGGGCGCTTGCCTGGCCGATGATATGGGCTTGGGCAAAACCATCCAGGTCATCGCGTTGCTGCTGCATCTGAAAGCGGATGCCGATCGCGCCCGCGATCCCAGCTTACTGGTCGTGCCCGCCTCGCTAATCGCCAATTGGAAAGCAGAGCTAGCGCGCTTCGGCCCGTCGCTATCCGTCACGATTGTTCATCCATCAGAGATGACCGGCAGCGGCAATGGTGCTGAAACTGCCGCCAACTGCGACCTGGTGATTACCACTTACACCATTCTCGGTCGGCTCGATTGGCTGCGCCAGCGCCAGTGGCGTATGGTCATTTTGGATGAAGCTCAGGCGATCAAGAATTCCGGCACGCGCCAGAGCCGCGCGGTGAAGGAACTCCGCGCCGCCGGCCGCATCGCCATGACCGGCACGCCCGTGGAAAACCGCTTGTCCGATCTTTGGTCGCTCTTTGATTTTCTCAATCCCGGCTTGCTCGGTGGCGCCAAGGCATTCAGCCGCTTCGTCAAGCAACTGGCCGACGCCGGCCCAAACCCCTATGGCCCGCTACGGACGCTAGTGCGGCCCTACATTTTGCGCCGGCTCAAAACCGACAAACGCATCATCACCGATTTGCCGGATAAGACCGAAGTCACCGCCTTCTGCGGCCTGAGCAAACAGCAAGCAGCCCTTTACGAACAATCCGTGCGCGATTTGGCCGAGGCGATCAAGCAAGCCGAGCAAGGCATCCAGCGCCGCGGCATCGTGCTGGCTTATCTCATGCGCCTCAAGCAAATCTGCAATCACCCCTCCCAACTAACCGGCGACGGAATTTATGACCCGCAGCACAGCGGCAAATTCCAACGCCTGGCCGAAATCTGCCAGGAATTGGCCGACCGCCAGGAGAAAGCCCTGCTCTTCACCCAGTTCCGCGAGATTACCGCCCCCTTGGCGGATTTCTTGGTTACCATCTTCGCCCGCCCCGGATTAGTCCTGCACGGCCAAACCGCCGTAAGCAAACGCCGCGAATTGGTCGAATCTTTCCAGCGTGATGATGGTCCGCCGTTCTTCATCCTCTCGCTCAAAGCCGGCGGCACCGGCTTGAACCTCACCGCCGCTTCGCACGTCATCCATTTCGACCGCTGGTGGAACCCGGCAGTGGAGAACCAGGCCACCGACCGCGCCTTCCGCATCGGCCAAACCCGCAACGTGCTGGTTCACAAATTCGTCTGCCGCGGCACCGTGGAGGACAAAATTGACGAATTGATCGCGCAAAAGACCGGCCTGTCCCGCGAGCTGCTGGATGGCGGCGGCGAAGCTTTGCTAACCGAAATGAACAACGAACAATTGCTGCGGTTTGTCGCGCTGGATATCAACAAGGCGACAGAGGAGTAGACCGACCTTGAATTTTCATCGCCGCCAGCCGATATTATTTCGAACCACTCAGCATGGAGGCGTTTATGTGGTATCAATTTAAGCCGTATGTGCCTGTAGCCCAGCGCCGGGCTAATGCGCTGCGCGAAGTGTCCAAGTTAGCCAAGAAGGGGCGCGTCATTTCGCCGGTGCAGATTGCCGGCCGGCAGATCACCTCGACGTTCTGGGGCAATGCCTGGTGCGATAATCTGGAATCGTACAGCGATTTCGAGAACCGCTTGCCGCGCGGGCGCACCTATGTCCGCAACGGATCGGTGGTTGATTTGCAAATCGAGCCGGGGAAAGTCACCTCGCTGGTCAGCGGCTCAAGCCTGTATCGTATTGCCATCAAGATCAAGCCGCTGGCTAAAGACCGCTGGAAGAACGTGAAATCGCAATGCGGCGGACAAATCGGCTCGCTGGTGGAACTGCTGCAAGGCAAGCTGTCCAAGGGTGTCATGGAAATCGTCACCAAGCGTGATGGCGGCATGTTCCCTTCGCCGGCGGAAATCGAAATGTCCTGCTCCTGCCCGGACTGGGCGGGCATGTGCAAGCATGTGGCCGCCACAATGTATGGCGTGGGTAACCGCCTGGATCAGCAGCCCGAATTGCTCTTCAAACTTCGGCAGGTGGATCATTTGGAATTGATTGCCCAGGCGGGCAGCCCGAAGGCCAAATCTGCTGCGACCAAGAAGAAAACCATCGCCGCCGAGCAATTGGCCGAGGTATTCGGCATCGAAATGGAAAATCCCATGGCGGGCGATGATGCCGCAGCAACGGCCAAACCGGCTCGTCTTCCCAAGGTGGTTAAGACACGGGCCGCGACCAGTGATGTCTTGCATAACAAGCCACGCAAGCGGTTGGCAGAAGTTGCCGCATAATGCATCGGAGACTGCAATTGTGGGCCAAAGCATCGGCGTGAATCACCATTCGTCGCCGGAAACAAAGATTGCGATCTTCCGCGCGCTGTTTCGCGGGCGCGAGAATGTTTATCCCCGTCGTTTTGAAAGCAGAAAAACCGGCAAGGCTGGTTATTCACCCGTTTGCGCCAACGAGTGGGCGCGCGGCATTTGCGAAAAACCGCGAATCAAGTGTGCCGATTGCCCCAATCGACGGTTGCTTCCCGTAACCGATGATGTCATTCGTAACCATCTTTCCGGCAAGGATGATGATGGCCGGGATTTTGTCGCGGGTGTTTACCCGATGCTCCTGGATGAAACCTGTTTTTTCTGGCCGCTGATTTTGACAAGGCAACTTGGCAGGACGATGCCATGGCATTCTTGGAGACTTGTAGGCAGTTGAATCTGTCTGCCGCCTTGGAACGGTCGCGCTCCGGCAATGGCGGGCACATTCGGCTTTTCTTTAGCGAAGCTATCAGTAATGACAAGGGTTTACGTTCAGCGGTGACCGGCTGGAATGCCTGGTCGGATAAATGTGGCAGAGGGGCACAGAGCCGCGCCGGCGGTAACCGACGCGGTGAAGTTCAAGCAGGTAATCCGCCAGCTTCGGAAGTTTCTTCCGCGGGGTCAACCGGCGGTTTCAGCAGCTTTTGCAGCACACTCATGGCCATCCGTTCGTCTTCCTGGCTATAGGCGAGGACTTCTTCAACCTGCTGTGCTTGAGCAACACTGTACAGCAGCCCCAGGGCCGCGGCGGTGATGACCAAACCGCTGCCGCCGGCGCTTACTAAGGGCAGCGATAAACCTTTGGTGGGCACACTGACCGTGGCCACGGCGATGTTGATCAAGGCTTGCAAGCCGACCATCGAGCCGATGCCGAACGCCAGCAAGCGGCCAAAATCGTCGCGTTTTTCCCGCAGGGTTTGCCAGGCTACGTAAAGGATGCCCAGGTAAAGGGCGATGGTCAGCATGGCACCGAAAACACCCAGTTCTTCGCAAATGGTGGCAAAGATAAAATCGGTGGTGTTTTCCGGCAAATAGCCTAATTTTTGGATGCCGTTGCCCAAGCCGCGCCCGGTGATACCGCCGGTGCTGAAACTCAGCAGGCTTTGGATCATGTGATAGCCTTCTTTTTGCGGGGCGGCATAAGGGTTGGCGAAGGCGGTGATGCGTTGCCAGCGATAGGCTTTGTGATGCACAAACCAGAAACCGATGGCCAGTGCTGGCGGGATCACAATCAGCAGATGCCGCAGTTTGACCCGCCCGGCCAGCAGCATGGTGATGGCACACACGGCAATCAGCGTGGCGGTGCCAAAATCCTGGATCACGATCAACAGGCACAATAACCCCACCGGCATCAGTACCGCCAGAAACCCGCCGAAGAATTTATCGAGATTCACCGGCCGATGCGCCAAGCAATAGGCCAGGAAAACCACCACCGCCCATTTGGCCAGTTCCGAGGGTTGAATTTGGGTTGGCCCGAGCTTAATCCAGCGGCGCGCACCATTCACGGTGACACCAATATGCGGCACCAGGACCAGCAGATTTGCCAGTGCCGCCATCACTAGAATCCAAAAAATCGGGCTTTTGAAGATGGAGGATCGTTTTTTCGCCAGCCAGGAATAATTGATCGCCCCGACGATGATAAACGTCACAAAGGCGGCGGCGGCAAAAATGGCCTGCTGTTTGCCTCGGGCCGACCAGGTGAAATCGGTTTGTCCGGTGATGGCCTGCGAGGCCGACTGCACCATGATGATGCCGAGCATGAGTAAGGCCAACACGCAAAGCGTGAGCACGTCGCGCGTGCGCAAACGGTAGATGGAAGAATCCATGTCATTAATGTTTATCGGACTTGTAGGCGCTGGGGCTTGAACTGTTTCGCCGCGGTAGCCCGTAGGTACATGCGGGGCTGCCTTCGGCTGTCACGCGTGGTGCCGATGGAATTCAACCTCTATCGTAAAACGTCCTTGACTTTGTCCGCGATCCATACCATAATGAGATAATGCGGCTGATCGGGCAGGACGTGCTGGTTAACGCCATGCGGCGGCACGCCGACGCCCGCAAATGGTTGCAAGCGTGGACGGCGACGGTTCTGGACGCAACGTGGCAAAACCTTGAGGAAGTGCGGGCCGATTATCCGGCAGCGGACGGTGTGAAACTACCAAGCCAAACCGTCGTTACCGTATTCAATGTCAAAGGCAATGAATACCGGCTGCTGACCACCTTCAACTACCGGAGCCAATTTGCCGTGGTCCTGCAGCTTCTAACCCACGGCGAATATGATAAAGAACAATGGAAAGGACGGTACTGAAATGTCTATTGCCGTAAAGACCACCGTCGCCGACACCTATATGGAGCTGATTGGCGAATTGCCGCTGCGACGGATCAATACCGCCACCGATTACCACCGCGCCATGAAACTGGTGCTGCGGTTGTCGAACCAGGAACCGGATCGCGGTACGGCGGATTACCTCGACGTATTGGTTGATCTGGTCGCCGATTATGAACAGCGGCTGGGGCAGACGGTTGACATGGCCGATTTGTCCGCCGCCGATTTGGTTCGTCATCGCCTTGAGCAACGCAGTATGTCGATCAGCGCCTTGGCACGGGAAATCGGTGTGCCCCAATCCAATCTTTCGGAAATGCTGGCCGGCAAACGCGGCTGGAGCAAAACAGTCATTCGCGGCTTGACGAAAACCTTGAATATCCGCGTCGAACGCTTTCTTGCGTGAATCGGTGCGTGCTGCGCGAACAGGATGCTCGTGAGGCAGCGTATTTCCTGCCGCGTCCAAAACAAAAAACGCATCCCCCTCATTGCCCACTTCACTTCGCCGGTTGCGCCATTTCCGCCGCCCGGGTTGTGGCGCGTTGTCGGACGTCATGACTGGCATCCTGAGCGGCTATCGTCGTCAGCAGCGCCGGATCGGTCAGCTTGCCCACGGCGGTGGCGCGAACCTGCCAGTATTCGTCCTTGCCAGCGATCTTGGCCAGCACCGCTTGATCCGTCAGTTTTTCCACGGCGGCGGCGCGGATCGGCCAATTTTGGCCCTCGCTGGCAACCTTGGCCAAAAGCGTCTGATCGGTAAGCTGTTTGACGGCACCGTCGCGAATATCCTTGTCCTTACCTTCGATGGCCAGCTTGGCCAGCAACGCCGGATCGGTCAGCTTGGCAAACGCCGCGGCGCGGACGGGCCAGCGCTCGTCGGCGAGGGCGACTTGAGCCAAAACGGTTTGATCGGTGAGATTCCCGACGGCGGCGCGGCGGACATCCTCGTCCTTGTCCGCGCTGGCAATTTTGGCCAGCAAGGCTTGATCGGTGAGACTGCCGACTGCGGCGCGGCGGACAATCGGTTCCTTATCCGCCACGGCCAGTTTGGCCAAGAACGCTTGATCGGTGATTTTGGCGGCAGCGGTGGCGCGGACTCCGGGTTCCGGGTCGGCCACGGCAATCTTGGCCAGTAATGCCTGATTGGCCAGTTTGGCGACGGCGGTGGCGCGAACATCTTTGTCCTTGTCGGCAACGGCCACTTGCGCCAGCAGCGCCGGATCGTTAAGTTGCCCAACGGTGGCGCGGCGGAGAATACTCCGCCGGTTGGCAACGGCCACTTTGGCCAATGTGGGCGCGGAGAGCAGCTCGCAAATATCATTGGCAAAATCCAACGCGTCTACTTTCGCTTCAACAAACGGTTGCCGCGCCCCGGAAAAAGAAACAAACTCGGGCGGGAATTGCGATGCCCAGCCATGTGCCACCACGCGATCGGTCTTACCCAGGGTGACGGATACGGTAAATTGTTCGCCGGCGACCGGGCCTTGGTAGTAACGTTTGGTCAGCGCATCCCATTTCACGGTGATGTCTTTCACCTGGCCAAGATCGCTAATGACCAGCGGGTCGGTCAGCACGTTGAGGATTGCTAAAAAAACGCCGCGCAGGCGCTCGCGGTGTTCTTCGGGGATCCGCTGGCAGGCGGCGCCCACCTGCAAAAGCATGGTGGCGTACTGCCGCGTGGTGGGATCGGCCGCGGTGCTAAGCTTGATAAGCGTTTGCGCATCGGCCATTTTCGCCCAAGCCCCCAAGCGATTTTCCCCATTCAAGCCTTCGATTGCGACCTTCGCCAAAGCCGCATAATCGACCAGCTTGCCAACGGCGGCGTGGCGGACGTTGCTATCGGAAGCGCCAATCGCCGTCTGCGCCAGCACGGCTTGGTCGGTCAGCTTGTCCACCGCGGCGTAGCGCACGGCGCTGTCCTTGTCCGCGCCGGCCACCTTGGCCAAAACCGCCTGATCAGACAATTGCCCCACGGCGGCGTAGCGGATATCGGTGTCCGGGTTCTCAACCGCTGCCTTGGCCAGCAGCGCCGGATCGGTCAGTTTGCTTATCGCCGCCAGACGCACATCCCGGGTTTTACCCGTTGCGGCCACCTTCGCTAAAACCGTTTGATCGGTGAGTTTTTTGACCGCGGCCAGGCGAACATCCGCAGCTTGGCCGTCAACCGCCAGTTTGGCCAGCAGTGCCTGATCGGTGAGTTTGTCGAGGGCAGCGTGGCGGACATTCTTATCTTCATCTTCGCCGGCGATTTTGGCCAAAACCGTTTGGTCGGTCGCATTTTGCACAGCGCGAATTCGCTCGGCAGGATCATCGCTATCCAGCTTGGGCTTGCAGCTAGCGGTTATCATGAGCAGCGTGAGCGCCACACACCAAACCGCCACAGGCCGGGGCGATAGGAGCTTTGAACGCGCGGCCAGTTGTCTGCGGAAGCCGAATTCCATAGCCATGGCATCTGCCTCTATGCTGAGACAGTATCCGGCTATGGCGGGGGAAAGACAAGCCGCTTCCCTACGGCCGGAGTACCGGCCCTCAACCCTGCTGGGCGCGGCTAAACAATCTAGGCGCAACGGCGGCGGGCGCTACTTCTTCCACACGCGGGCTTTGAAATCATTCAACGTCTGCTTGATGCGCGTTTCAATATCCGCGCTCAATTCCTTCTTGCTGGCCAAGTCGCGGCGCAGGTCGGGGGCGGAGGAATCGATGTACGCGATCACCGCGTTCTGGAATTCCTGCACGCGGGCCAAGGGCACATCGTCCAGGAAACCTTGCGTGCCGGCGTAGATGCTGATCACTTCCTGTTCCATGGCCATGGGGCGGAATTGCGGCTGCTTGAGCAGTTCCACCAGTCTGGCGCCGCGATCCAATTGCGATTGCGTGGCTTTATCCAGTTCGGTGCCCAATTGGGAGAACGCTTCCAATTCGCGGTAGGCGGCTAGGTCCAGACGCAGGGAGCCGGCGACTTTTTTCATCGCTTTAGTCTGGGCATTGCCGCCGACGCGGCTGACGGAAATGCCGACGTTGATGGCCGGTCGCACGCCGGCGAAGAACAGGTCGGGTTCCAGATAAATCTGGCCGTCGGTGATGCTGATGACGTTGGTGGGGATGTAGGCGGAAACTTCGCCTTCCTGGGTTTCGATGATCGGCAGGGCCGTAAGACTGCCGCCGCCTTGTTTGTCGCTCAGTTTAACGGCGCGTTCCAGCAGACGGCTGTGAAGATAGAACACGTCGCCGGGATAGGCTTCGCGGCCGGGCGGACGACGCAGCAAGAGCGACAACTGGCGGTAGGACGCGGCTTGTTTGCTCAAGTCATCATAGACGCACAAGGTGGCCTGGCCTTTCCACATGAAATATTCAGCCATGGCGCAGCCGGCGTAGGGGGCGATGTATTGCAGCGGGGCGGGGTCGGCGGCGCCGGCGACCACGACCGTGGTGTATTCCATCGCGCCATGCTGTTGCAGCACATCCACGACCTGGGCGACGCTGGATTCTTTTTGGCCGATGGCCACGTAGAAGCATTTAACGCCAGTGCCCTTCTGGTTGATGATCGTGTCCAGGGCGATGGCGGTTTTGCCGGTCTTGCGGTCGCCGATGATCAGTTCGCGCTGGCCGCGGCCGATGGGGATCATGCCGTCGATGGATTTGATGCCGGTTTGCAAGGGTTCCTTGACGGGCTGGCGTTCGGCGATGCCGGGGGCGACGATATCCAGCTTGCGGGTTTCGCTGGTGGTGATGGGGCCTTTGCCGTCCAGCGGCTGGCCCAGCGGATTCACCACCCGGCCCATGACCGCATCGCCCACGGGAACTTCCAGCAGGCGGCCGGTGCTCTTGACGGTTTGGCCTTCCTCGATGCTCAGGTAATCGCCGAAAACCACCGCGCCGATGGAATCTTCCTCCAGGTTAAACACCTGGCCCATGACGCCGCCTTCAAATTCCAGCAGTTCCCCGGCCATGGCGTTGCGCAAGCCGTAAATGCGGGCGATGCCGTCGCCGACGTCAATCACGGTGCCGACTTCGTTGACCTGGAGGCGCTGATCGAATTCCGCGATTTCTTTTTTGAGGATGCTGGTGATTTCCGCAACATTAATGGCCATTGCACTCTTCTCTACTTTCTACTTTCAACTATCTACTGTCTAAGCTACCGGGCGACCGGCTAACAAATGTGCCTTCATCGCCGCTAACTGGGTTTTGACACTGCCGTCGATGAGCTGGTCCTGCACGCGCAGGATCAAGCCGCCGATAATGCTTTCGTCCACTTGCTGATTGACCACCGCGTCGCGCTTGAGCGCGGCGCTGACGCTTTGGCGAATCGCCGCCAACTGTTCATCGCCCAAGGCGGCGGCGACGGTGATGTCCACGTTGATTTTGCCACGGTGCTGATCCAGCAGCGTGGCAAACGCGCCGGCAATATCCGCAAACAAGTTGAGCCGGCTGCGGCGGTTCAGCAGCCCGAGAAACTTGTCCATCAGTTCCGAAACGCGGCCTTTGAAGGCGGTTTTGATCAGCGCCTGGCGTTCCTGAATGGAAATCGCCGGATCGTTGATGATCTGCCCAAGCTTGGGCAGGTCGGCGATGATGCCGCCGATCGCCGCCAGTTCGCCGTCGATGGCGTCAAGCTGGTTGGCGTCCCTGGCCAGATCAAAAAGCGCCTGGGCGTAAGCGACGGCTAACAGACTGTGATGAATTTCCAGGTGCATGATCTAGTTCTTGGATACCTTTTGGAATTGGGCGATGCCACTGTTGACCAGATCACGCTGATCGTCGGGATTGAGCGAGCGCTTGATGATTTTCTCGGCGATGCTGGTCGCCAGCGTGGCGGTCTGGGCGTAAAGCTCGGTAATCGCCGCCTGCTTGGCGGTTTCGATATCCTTGGTGGCGCGGTTCTTGGCGTCTTCGGCATCGGCCTGGGCCTGGGTCTTGATATTGGCCGCCAGTTTTTCGGCGTCGGCGGTGGCCTTGGCCAAAAGCTCGCGCACTTTGGTTTCGGCAGTGGCCAACTGGGCGGAATATTCCCGCAAGGTGGCCTCGGCTTTTTCGCGGGCCTGTTCGGCATCGGTAATGTCCTTGCGAATCTTGTCTTCGCGCGCTTTCAGGCCGGCGGTGATCGGACCCCAGGCAAACTTGCCCAGGATCACCACCAGAACCACGAAAACGATAATCGTGGTTAGCGCGGTGGCGATGGTTTCAAAACTAAGCCCGGGCAAAAGCTGCGGCGGGGGTTCGGCAGCTTCAGCCGCCAGCAGCGGGCCGGCGCTTGCGCTCAGCAGCAAAACCATCGTGATTAACATCAACCAGCGTCGTTTCATGGTGTCGTACTCCGGCAGAGCCAGGATTCAGCATTGCATCAGACAAACCGCGCGAGCGGGGTGAAGCGCACGTGCGGTGAATTTCTTGGCAAAACTCAGGGCGTATGCGCGCCCAGCTCGGCCAGCAGGCACAACACGACGGCAAACAGCGTGGCGCCTTCGATCAGGGCGGCGCTGATGATCATCGAGGTAAAAATCCGGCCACCAGCTTCGGGCTGACGGGCGATGGCATCAACGGCATGGCTGCCAATAAGGCCAATGCCTTTGGCTCCGCCCATGATGACCAGACCGACGCCAATGCACGCGCCGATAATGATCCCGGCCGCGCCGGAGGGAATGCCCCAGTTGTTGCCGACAACCGGTGTCGCCTCGACGGGCGTGGCGGCAAACGCGCCGGCGGCAGGCAGCAGAAATAGCGCCAATAGCGCCAACAATGCGATCTTCTTCATAACAATCTCCACGGGCCTATTTGCGGGCAGGCCCAATTCCCGTTGTGGCCCCTGCCAGAATCAGGGCCGCCTATGCCATCGGGATCCACTCCCCTTACGGGCGTCGGTCTGGCGACGTGACACCATGGCGTTTTTTGTTTGTCAACCGGCCATGCGGGCACCGGCTTGCCGCGCGTCGGCGGGCAGCTTTTCCAGATCGGTCAGATCACCGCCGCCGATGTCGCTATGCGCTTCATCGTGATGTCCGCCTTCGCCGCCTTGATGTTCATGTTCGTGTACCACCAGTTGGCCGACAAACAGTGTGACCAGGAACACAAAGATATACGCCTGCAAAAAAGCGACGAAAGTTTCCAGCACCATCACCGCCGTGCAGCCGATCACTACCGGAATGCCGATCGCCACGCCCCCACCGGCGCCCATGGCTTTGAACGCCCCGGCCACAAAGCTGATCAGCACCGCGATCATAATGTGCCCGGCGGTCATGTTGGCGAACAAACGAATCGCCAGGGCGAACGGCTTGACGAACATGCCGATGATTTCCACCGGAATCATGATGATGAACATGTACCAAGGCGCGCCGCCCAAAAAGTGTTTGGCGTAGTTGACCAGGCCGTTGGCGCGAATGCCGTTAAACTGCATGAACAGGAAGGCGATCAGCGCCAGCGAGCCAGTCACCCAGATATTGCTGGTGGCGGTGCCGCCCACTTCAAACCGCCCCCCGCTTAACAGCAGAGTGATGGAAGTCAGCGGAACCAATCCCAGCAGATTATTAATCAGGATGAAGAAAAACAGTGTCCAGAGGAAGCCGATGTATTGGTCGGTTAATTCGCCAAGAATGGGGCGAACGACTTCCTCGCGGATATACATGAGGATGGCTTCGAGGAAATTGCGTGTGCCGGTGGGGACCATTTCGCCCGCGCGGTATTTGCGGGTGACCATGGGAAACAGCACCAGCATGATGATGCCGGTGGTGATCAGCATGACCATGTGGTAGGTCAAGGGAAGAAAACTCAACCGATGATCGACCACGTGCTCCAGCGGATTTTCCGCGGCCAGCAGCGTCGGGATGGCAGCAAGGCAAAGCATGGTTTCTTTCGTTTAGCCGGCCCGTACACGGGCCGCGTCTTCATTTCTCTTGCGCGTTCCACAGCCAGCGGGCCAAGGTAATCGATTCCACCGCCAGCACCGCAAAATAGAACGCCACCATTAACAGCATCGTGGCCACACGCGGATAGCCACCGCGTAACACCGCCAGGACGCAACCGCCCAGGCTGACGAGCAACCGCACACCGGTGGCGATAAAATAACCGGCCACCGCGCCGTTAATGCCGCGGCGCAAGCCATACAGCATCGGTGCCAGCGAAGCACCGGCCGCCAGCGTGCTGATCACACCGGCCGCCAGCAGGCCGCGCCACCAGGTCGTCGGCACGGCGGACAAGGCCAATATTCCGGCCAAAACCGCCGCCGTGGCCAGCAAAGCGGTCATCACCGCCGCCACCAATTTTCGCGTCACGAGTTGGATATCCCTGGCAATCAATCCATCTCGCTTAAAACATCGACCGCGCGGCACGAACCATAATGTATAACCCGGCGGCGAAACCAACGCCAAAACCGGCGAGCATCAACCACGGTGCCGTTCCGCAATGGCCGTCCAGCCAATAGCCAGCCCCGCCGCACAGCAGCACGGCAATGATAAACTCAAAGCCAATGCCGGCAAAGCGAAACCAACCGGCTTCGTCACCAGGTTTAGTGGGCGGTTGGCCCATAAGGCCGTCCTTCTACTGGCCGGGTAGGTTAGTGGCAGCGGGGAATGAGGTCAAGGAAAGTGATGATATTCGTGGAGCAGGCCAGGGCCATCGCATTGGGCATCAGCCGGGTTTGGCCGCGCTTTCCGCAATGCAGAGAAGGCCGACGGCCGTGCTATATTTGCTACATTCTGCTACTTTTTTTGATATGAAAAACGCAGGTTTGTTTATTTATTGCGTTATTGCCCATGCGGTGGTTTGCGGTCTGTCGGCGTGCGGCGCGCCGGGACAAACGCCACACACGCTGACCCTGGGAGTGTTGCCTGCCAAGCGGCATTACACCAGCAGCTTTTTAACACGCATCCGCTTGACCAGGCCGAAGATACTCAGCAGGCACGGCACCGACCAGATGACCGCCGGTGCCGGGGCCAGCGGGCCAAGAATACTGCCGCCACCACCACCACCGCCGCCGCCATCGCCCAGGCCACCCGCGTAACCGGCGTCGCCATCGCTGGCGGCAATGCCGCTGGCGTTCACCGCCGCGCCATCAATCAGCCAACCGGTCCAAGTCCCGGTGGCCAGGTTGTCATCGTCGCTCAGGCTGTCGGCGGGATTGCCTTTGCTGTCCGCAACATAATGCGGGGCGTAGATCTGCGTCCCGACTACGGCACGATCTTGGGCATCATCCAGCCCGCTCACCAAGGCCGTCAACATCCCCGCGTTAAAATCATATTCGTCAATCGCGCTGTCCGGAACGTCATAAGCGGTGTCCCAATCGGTGACCAACAGGTCCGATCCCCACACGGTAATTTCGCCCGCGATTTCGGTTATATCCCCCGAAAGATCCAGGCGCTCGACTGCCGCACCCGATACCGTAACACCGAGTAGGTCTTGCACGCTGGATGGATCGACCAGCGGAGGGTTAATCAAGTCGCGGGAAGTGTCGTCTTGGCGAATCGCCAAGTCATCAGTGCCGGTGACAAAGATATCGCCGCCGCGCGCGGCCGCCGGCAGTAATGCCGCTCCGGCCCAAAGCGCCAATGCCGCCGCCCGTGCCAAGCTAAACTTGGATGACTTCATGCCGTGATCCTTACGACCGCTCATTCCGTTCTAAAATCGGCATTTAATGGTGGGAAAGCCAAGTAAATCCGCTGGATTTTTGCGGTGATCGCGCTGTGAGTCTGTGGGTATCGGCAACATCGCCGTTGCGGGCGTGACTGCACTGCTGGTATTACACCGGCAGTTTGCGGGCGCGAATGCGGGTCGCCAAGCCACACATGCCCAAGAGGCATGCCAACGACCAGAACACCGATGGTGCCGGCGCCGCACCAGGAAAATTCATCGGTTGTGGGTCCGGTCCTTGCATGAAGTCAACGGCCAAGCCCGACTGGCTCTGACCACCGGCGGTTTCCAGCAAGCCTTCCACGGGCACGGCGCCGATCGGATCAACGGCATAACCAAGATAAGCCAGCGCGTCGCTTGCCCAAGTGGAACCGGTGTCCCAGGTGATCGAACCGGTACTGGGATCGGCCCAGTCGGGATTGGCGGCGCTGTAATCGTCAAGGATTTTCCAGATGGCCACCTGCATGGCGGCGGCTTGATCGGCGTCGGGATTGCTCGGGCCGCTGCCCATGGCACATTCGATCATGATCGTCTTGGCAATCACGTCACTGGACAGCCCGCTGGTGCTCAGTTCCGGCGTGTCCTGCAAAGGAACCATGTCAAAACTGAAAGTGGAACCTTGACGGATACTGCCATAAAACTGGGCACAATAGGTATAAGACGTACCGCCGCCCTGATCGTCCCACAGGGTTTGGCCTGCCCACTGGCTGGTGCCGGAAACCGTGACGATTTCACCGGGGCTAATCGCGTCAAACGTACCGGTAAAGGTATCCGCCTTGAGCAAGCCGTTGATCGCCGTCATCGTACTGATCGCTGCCAGGACAAAAATTTTCCAACGCATAAGCTGCATCCGTTAACGCATACTTTGTTTGCCTGTTCCGGTACGGCGCTTGGCCCATAAGCAAGGCCCGTAGGCGTGCTTCGTCGCACCGCCACCGCCAGCAACCGGTCTAGTCCTATAACTATATCTAACGCCGTGGCGGCTTGCAACCACGTGCCCCAGTTATCAACAACCTAACCAATCCCTATTTGATCATGGCCCCAACTCTTGTAAGCAGGCCGAAACCAACGCCGCAAAAAGGATCCGCTGCATGCCCCTTTGCAAAATTCTCATTTCCACTACAATACATGGCTCGAATCACCGGCATGGGGATCGGCCCTGTGCTGCGGTGGTTCTATTAGATTTTTGAGGTATGCCATGGCCGAGAATGAAATTGCCGTACAGGATCCCGCTGCTGAAACCAAGGAACCCCCGTTCCAATACGAGATCAAAATTGAAGATGCCGGTCCGGCAACCAAGAAGGTATCCATCGAGATTCCCCCGGAGCGTATCGCCACCAAGGTCGAAGAGCAGTTCAAGGAACTGCGCTCGCAGGCGGTATTGCCGGGCTTTCGGCCGGGGCACGCGCCCCGCAAGCTGATCGAGAAGAAATTCCACAACGACGTGCGCGAGCAGGTTCGCCGCGCCCTGGTCAGCGAAAGTTTCGAGCAGGCGGTGGAAAAACACGCCCTGAAAGTGATCGGCGAGCCGAAGTTCGATAATCCCGAAGAACTCAAACTGCCGGAAAGCGGGAGCTTCACCTACAGCTTCCAGGTGGAAGTGCAGCCGGAATTTGTGCTGCCCAACTTGGACGGCCTGAAGGTGCGCAAGCCCAAGGTGGACCTGACCGACACCCACGTGGAAGAGGCCATGAAGAACCTGCGCTCCGAAGAAGGCGCGTTGGTGCCCGTGGAAGACCGCGGCGTGGAAACCGACGACTTCCTCGTGGCCGACATTCATCTGCTGGTCGATGGCATTGAAGCGGTGCATCGGCACGACTTCCAGTTCCGCGTCACCGCCGCCACCACGCTGGCCGGCATCAAGATGGACGACATTGCCACGCAGCTTGCCGGTATGAAGCCCGGCGAGAAGCGCGAAATCGCCGTCAAGGTGCCGGATACCCATGCCGAAGAAAATCTCCGCGGCAAAGACGGCAAGATCGAAATCACCTTGAAAGACATCAAGAGGCTGGAACTGGCCGACGTGAATGCCGAATTCCTAGAAAAGCTGGGCTTCACCAACGAACCCGACCTGCGGGCCGAGCTAAAGGTGCAGATGGCCCAACGCATCGAAACCGATATCAAACAATCGATGCGCGATCAGGTGGCGGCGTATCTGATGCAGAATTCCCAGATCGATCTGCCGACCAACTTGTCCAAGAGCCAGACCGACCGGGTGGTGGCGCGGCGTGCGGTGTCGCTGCAAACCCGCGGGGTGCCGCAGGAAGTCATCGACCGCAACCTCAGCAAGCTGGCCAGCGGCGCGCAGGAAGAGGCTGTCCGCGAACTGAAATTATTTTTCGTACTGCAAAAACTGGCCACGCAATTGAACGTGGAAGTCACCGAAGCCGAATTGAACAGCGAGATCTATATGTTGTCGTTGCGCAGCGGCCGGCGCCCGGAAAAACTCAAGCAGGACATGTCCGCCGACGGCAGCCTGGCCAGCTTGTACGTGCAGCTTCGCGAGCAGAAGGCGCTGGACAAAGTGCTGGAAACTTCGCAGATTGAAGAAGTGGAAGTGTCCAAGCTGGCGGAGGTCAATCCGCCCGCTGCGGCCTAATACCATGGAAAAAATCTCGGCCCCACGCGGCTTTGCCGACACCCTGCCCAGCCAAAGCTGGCAATGGCAAGTGGTGGAGGGCATCGCCCGGCAAACTGCGGCCACTTACCATTTCGCGGAAATCCGCACGCCGATTGTGGAATGCACCCAGTTGTTCCACCGCGGCGTGGGCGAGACCTCCGACGTGGTTTCCAAGGAAACCTTCACCTTCCTCGATCGCGGCGGCGATTCCATGACCCTGCGCCCCGAAGGCACCGCCGGTGTCGCCCGCGCGGTCATCGAAAATAACTTGGCCGCCCAGGAAGGTTCACGCGTCAAGGTTTTCTATATCGGGCCGAATTTCCGCTACGAACGCCCGCAAAAGGGCCGGCTCCGCCAGCACCACCAGTTTGGCGCCGAAGCTTTCGGTGTGGCCGAACCCGATCAGGATGTCGAATGTATCCTGCTGCAAATGGATTTTTACCGCGGTTGCGGCGTGAAAGATCTTTCGCTGCAAATCAACAGTCTGGGCGACCGCGACAGCAAACAGCGTTACCGCGATGCCTTGGTAAAATTCCTGACGCCCAAGGCCGCCCAACTTGGTGAAGACAGCCAGCGCCGCCTGAGCGAAAATCCGCTGCGCATCCTGGACAGCAAAGACCCGCGCGATGTGCAAGCCTGCAAAGGCGCGCCGCCGGCCATTGATTCGCTCTCGGAGAAAAGCCGCAACCATTTTCTGCGCGTGCAGCAGTTGCTGACCGACGCGCAAACCGCGTTCAACGTCAATGCCAATCTGGTGCGCGGTTTTGATTATTACACGGAAACATTGTGGGAAGTAACCGCCGCCGGCCTGGGTTCACAAAACGCCATCGGCGGCGGCGGGCGTTACGACAACCTGGTGGAAAGCCTCGGTGGCCGGCCAACCCCCGGCGTCGGCTTTGGCAGCGGCATCGAACGCTTGCTGATCGCCTTGGAACAGCAAGGTGTGAAACTGTCCAATCCCATTCCACCGCTGGTTTGGCTGGTAGCTCACGGCGATGCCGCCCGCTTAGCCAACTGGAAATTATTGGCTGAGCTTCGCGCCGCCAACATTGCCGCGGATATGGATTTATCCGGCCGCTCGGTGAAAGCACAATTCAAATTAGCCGATCGCGAGCAAGCCGCCTGGTGCATCACCGTCGGCGACAGTGAACTGGTCAGCGGACAGGTGAATCTGAAGAATTTACAGACCGGCGAACAAAAGACCGTGGGTCGCGGTGAATTGACGGGGATTCTGAAATAAAACAGAGCCGGGCCGTGTCGGCCCGATTTTCCGGGGCGGGGACGCCCCGGCTCCTCTTGGTGCTTATTCCAACTTCCGCAACGCCATGCCGAACTTGGTCAACTCCTGCTTGATCTCCGTCAAGCTGGTTTGCCCGAAATTCTTGCAGCCCAGCAACTCGTCTTCGGTGCGCGACGCCAATTCCGCCAGGGTGTTGATGTTCAACCGCTGCAAGGCCTTACGGCTGCGCACGGAAAGCTCCAAGTCCGACACGTTCTTGCCCAAAACCTCGGGGGCGATATTATCGGTGGGGCTGGGTACACGCGGGGCCACGGTTGTTTTGGATTCATCCGCCGCCTGGCCCAGCCGCAGATTTTTCTGGCCCAGCAACGCCTTGATTTCGTTCAGGCTGGTTTCGCCAAAATTCTTGTAGCTGAGCAATTCCTGCTCGGTGGTCCGCAGCAAATCGCCCAGCGTCTTGATGTTCATCTTTTTGAGGCAATTGCGGCTGCGCACCGACAGCTCGAAATCGGTGACCGGAACTTCCAGCACCGCGGCGCGGCGGTCGGGCCGGCTGTCGTCGTCTTCGTAATACATGCTGCGTGCCGATTCCACATCACGCATGTATAGCCGCGCCCGCGCATGATTCGGATTGGTGCGCAGCACCGCGTCCAAGCAGCGGTGCGCTTCATCGTAGTGATTGTTGTCTTCGTACAGCACCGCCAGGTTCATCAGCGCATTCAGATGCACCGGCGGGCTGGTGCAAACCCGCTCGTAAAGCTCGATGGCCTTGGCGTCCTCGGCACGGCGGTCGTAAAGCACCGCCAGACGAAACACCGTCGGCTCGTGATCGGGGTTTTCGTTCAGGGCGCTTTCGTAACACTCCACGGCCTTTTCCGGCAGGCCCTGGGTTTCGGCGTCCACACCGCGGCGATAAAAATCTTCCGCCGCCTTCTCATTGACCGCTGCTGCTGTCGCTTCACTCATATGTTTTCGGATGTTATGGCTACGTTATTCTTCCAGCACCTTCCCGCGTTCAAGGCAGGAAAAAATGCCGTTCCACACCAATCGCCACCAAACTGGCGGCGCCATCGGCGGAACACAATATTAAACATCCCCAGTCACCGCCTGTCAACTGCCTGCACAACTCCCACACCACCCGCCGTCCAGATGGAGCGTGGCAAAACATCCGGGCAGTGACTTTTCACCCTCGGGTACTCCGGGGGAAGGGATAAGAGGCGGTAGCCGCTTGCATTACGTGCTGCCCGGAATCT
>Ga0316217_10001323_pt1 | contig 32628 bp, 36 predicted proteins | sample 1anoAmetaG_FD_203633 | JGI IMG/M metagenome (GOLD analysis project Ga0316217, IMG submission 203633) | Freshwater microbial communities from Trout Bog Lake, Wisconsin, USA - 1anoA | ecosystem: Environmental > Aquatic > Freshwater > Lake > Hypolimnion/Profundal zone | place: USA: Wisconsin... | reverse complement strand
TTTCATAAAAAATTATGCAGATATAAATAATAAGAAAATTTCATTATTAATTTCTTCTTGTGATGGAATAGAACATGAAGAAGAATATTCAAATATAATAAAAAGAATAGATAATAATAATATAAAAATAATTGGAGTGCTGTGCACTAGAAATGTATCTAAATCTAATATTTTATATTTACCACTAGATGATGATACTTTTTCCAATGGTTTAAAACATGTATTAAAAGATGTTCCAAAAATAGATTGGAATGATAAAAAATCAGTTGTTTTTTGGCGTGGCGGAACATCTGGAGGATATCCATCCATAAGAATAAATACTGTTTATTCATTACATAATTATCCAAATACAGATGTAAAATTAACTTATTGGAGTGATTGGCAAAAAAATATGCCGATACCTTCCGAATATTTTGGAGATAGATGTAATTTAGATAAACATTTTCAACATAAATATATAATGATTATTGATGGTAATTGTATAGCATCAAATCATCAATGGGTATTTGGTTCTGGATCTGTACCAATAATGATTACTCATCCTGATAATAATTGGTGGTTTAAAGAATATTTAAAACCAATGGAAAATTATGTTCCTATTAATTATGATTTAAGTGATTTAAAAGAAAAAATAGATTGGTTAATAAATAATGATGATGAAGCAAAAAAAATAATGGAAAATGCAATGGTATTATCTGAAAAATATTTTAGTCATGAAGGACAATGTGAATATTTAAATAATAAAATTTTAAATATAATTGAAAACCAATAATTAATTATTTATATAATATAATATAATTATGTCTAATTATATTATTGCAATTCCTTCTTATAATAGGTATGAAGTTATTTCAAATAAAACTTTAAAAACTTTACATGAAGGTAATGTTTCCAAAAATAAAATATTCATATTTGTTGCGAATAAATCACAATATAAATTATATGAAGAAAATGTAGATAAAAATTTGTATCATAAAATAGTAATAGGTAAATTAGGAATTACAAATCAACGCATCTTTATATCCAAGTATTTCCCAATAGGACAATATATAGTCTCTCTAGATGATGATATAGAAGAAGTATCAAAGCTAAAAGGAACTGATAAATTGGTTAAAATAAAAGATTTAGATCAATTTTTCATTGATGCATACAAATTAATGAGAGAAAAAGGTCTATATATTTGGGGAATATATCCAGTTAGAAATCCTTTTTTTATGAAAAATAAAATAACGGATGATTTGAGGTTCATTATAGGAATGATGTATGGATATATTAATAGACATGATAAAAGATTATATCCTTCTACAACTATAGAAACGAGAGAAGATTATGAAATGTCAGTATTGTATTATAAAATGGATGGAGGAGTAATAAGATTTAATAATATAAATCCAAAAACAAAATTTAATGCGGAAGGTGGAGTTGGAATAGATAGATTAGAGAGAAACAAAAAATCAGCCGAATATTTAATAAGTAAATATCCAGATATTTTTTCTTTAAAATATCGTAAAAATGGAATGCCAGAAGTAAGAATGCATAAATTAAAATATTGACTTGGCAATATTTAGATAAAATAAAAACAACTTTTATAAAAGTTGTTTTTATTTTATAAAAAAAGAAAATCTTTGATTTTATTTTTTTAATCAAATCTCAATAAGAGATAAATTAAAAAATTGACTTGGCAATATTTAGATAAAAGATAATTTTTATATAAAATTGAAATTAAATTACTTATAGTTATATTACTTATAATGAAATATTCTCTCCAAAATTAAAAAATGACTGAATTTTTCAATGATGAAAATGCAAATGTTATAAAATATGAAAATACTGATTCTGGTCGTGAAGATTATGGTTCTAGAAAACATGAAATAACATTTCCACATGATACATCTCCACAAATAGTTATTAGAGAAGCAATTAGAAGAAAAGCTCTTCTAATTGGAAAATGCAATGGACATGGTGGTGGAAAATATTATATTAAAGGATATCCAGGACAACCATGTAAAAAAAAAATAAAATCTTACAATGAAGCCAAAAATGATATTGAAAATAATTTAATACATAAAAAATATAAAACACATGATGTATATTTGATTAAATATAAAATTGAAAGTAATAATTTATAAATGAATTACTTATAAAATGAATAATGGATAATTCAAAAATTTATAAATGAATTACTTATAAAATGAATAATGGATAATTCAAAAATTTATACAGAATATAATACTGATTCTGGAAACAGTGATTTATCTACTGAAAAATTAATGCCTATTTCATCTTCATTTGATGAAGTATTAAATTATGCAATACAATTGGGAGCAATATTAATAGTAAAAGGTAATAATAGATTTTATATAAAAGGACTTCATCATAAATTTTCATATGATGAAGTCAAAGAGATAATTGAAAAAAATATGAAATATAATAAATTCAAAACAAGAAAATGTTATTTAATTCGTTATCGTTAATGTCTTTTCTGTGTTCTTCCATATTTACAATATTGTTTTTGTGAAAACCCTTTTGGATTTTTACAATTTATACTTTTTTTATATTTATTAGACCATTTTCTTTTTTGTGTTTTATTTCCTCCCCACCATTTTTTTCTATAAAATGGCAATTCTTCATTATAATAAGCTAATAATTCACTTAATATAAATTTTATATTTTGTTTATCTTCATTTATTTTGTTTATTAATTTTTCTTTATAACTAAGAATATATATAGCAGTTAAATCAGTTTTAACATGTTTAAGTATATTATCTAAGTTTTTTAATATTAGATTTAATTTATTTTTATATGTTTTATATATTTCTTTATCTTGTAAGTTTTTAACTCTTCTTAAACGAATCTTACCAAATATATCTCTTTGTACGTAAGAAGAATCAATATTGGTATTTACAATTTCTTTTACTAAATCATTGTATTTTTCATCAATTTCTGTTTTAATTATATTTATTTTATTTTTTAATAATAATAATTCTTTTTCTTTTATTTTGGAATATGTTAAATTATGTTGTTCTAATGCTAATTTATTTAATTTTTTTAATAATGTATAAATATCCCTTTCATCTATAATATAATCATCATCACTCTTATTTGAAGATTGTAATGAAAGATTTGAAAAGTTAGAATCAGAGTTTTTAAAAGAACTTTGGGTAGATAGAAAAGAATTTTGACGCATATGTTTATCATCATCAATTTCTTCTGAATTTTCTAAAATAGTTGGTAATTTTTTTAGTTTATTTTTTAGAGAAAAATTACTTGATTGTAAAGACATATATTATTATTATATTTTTAAAAAATTGGTAAATTATCAATATTTATAACTTTTAATTTTTCTTCTTTAGGTATTTTTTTACTTATAGTTTTATATTTACTAAATTCTTTCTTATTTAATTGATTTTGTGGAGTATGATTATGGACGCTTCTTGCTATCATTTTATATAACTTAAATTCTTCATATCTCTCTTCACCATTTGATTTATAAAGAACATTCAGATTATTATCATCCATACACCATTCAACAATTAAACGAACTAATGGAGAACATTTTTTTAAGTGTTTAATATCATCAATATCATCTACAACATAGTCAAAAATAGAACATGCTAACCTACATAAATCAAAACTATAATTGGGTTCTATTCTTGGTTTCTTTTCATTAAAAAAAGGTCCAAAATTATATTGTGTAGAAGCATCTTCTCCCTTTTTAAAACTATCGCTACAAATTGTTTTATTATTTACTTTATAAATACTTCTACCAAAATCTATAATTTTAAATATTCTTCCATATGTTGGAACTTTATAATAAGTTTCATTATAAAAATAATACAAATATTTTTCTTCTGTTGAATTATACATAATATTATTTGTATGTAGATCATTATGTGTAAAGGAAAAACATTTTTGAAAAGTAATTAATATCATTATTATTTGAAAGAGAGACGAAAACCATTCATCTTCTGTTTTAAAAGTTTCATTTAATATTAAGTTATCTAATGTATCTTCACACTTTTTAATAAATATCATATTTACAGGAAATTTTGGAAATGTTGCATAAATAGGATTACTATGAAAAGAAGAAATATCAGATCTGTCAGAGCTTTCTGAACTATTATCTGATTCTGACTCTGATTTAGAACAATTATCTGAGTCAAAATTAGAACCATCTTCTTCATTAGTATCATCTTTACTTGTATAAGAAGTTCTAGAAGAACAACTAGAAGAACTATTTGATGAAGTATTTAATGAAGTATTATGTTTATTATTATCGGTTTCATAATCAGTATTTTCAATATTAATTTCTTCTAAATTGTCAACTGTTTTTTCTGTTTCTAAAAATAAATCTTCAAAAATTTTATCATCAATACTAGATATAGACAAATTTAAATTTTCTTCGTGATGAATTTTTATTGGTTTTAATTTTTGATTTCCAAATAAATCCACATCTTTTATTAAAAATAAATTTTTATTTTTATTGAAATAATCAGATTTAATTAAATATTCAATATCATCCTCAATATTAATCTTAAAATTATTTTTGATACATACAAATGAACCATAAAAATCAATTCCATGAATAAAATTATATTTATTTAATAGTTCATTAGAGAGAAAATAAAAAAATCCATCAACATATGCAGAATTATTTGGATCGTTTAATTTTATACTGACATCAGATGTATCAAAATTTTGTAAAGAAGGTAAACTATAATTTATTGTTTCATTATATTTTCCTAATAAAAATTTAAATGGATCTAATATAGGAGCCTGTTTTATAAATACATTTTCATTTAATATTTTATCATTTTCTTTTATAATATGTTCGTAATTATTTGTTTCCATATTAAAATTTACATCATAAATATATTTTGGATGATTTAAATTAATAGAGTTATAGTTAGTTTCATTTAATTCAAAGAAATTTTTATAAATTGGATTAAAATTTTGAATTGTTTCAATATCATAAATTTCAGGTTCTTTACATTTTTCAAAAAATGTTTTATTCTTTCTTTTTTCATAATGAATTAATAAATTATGAGAGTTATTCATTTTAGCTAAATAATATATTATTATTACATATTTTATACTAATAAATATCAAATTTGGGTAAATTAAGAAGAAGAACCTAATCCAGATGATCCTAATGAAAAATTAGATGAATTACTTTTTCTCTCTTTTTTTCTAGTTCCTAAACTTATCGGAGAAGATATTTTTCTTGAAGATTTATTTGTAATAATAGATGAATTGCGTCTAGTCATCATAGGATTATTATATTGTTTATATTTTAACAAATTTTTATAATATTTATTATTTTTTATATTGGATAAATATTGTTGTTCTTTATTTACATGTTCAAATATATTTTTTTCTTTTTCTTTTTCAATATTAAAAATGTCCGAATATTTAAATATAGTATATTTTTTTATTTTTTCTATTTCATATGAATTTTCATCATAATAATTATATATTTCATTTAAAAATATTTTAACTTTTTTAGATTCTGTTATTAAAAAAAATATTTTAGTTATATCATATTTACCTTTAACTGTTATTTCTTCAAATAAATCAATAATATGATAATTTTTTATTTTTATATTTTGTCCTAATTTATAAATATTTTTTTTATCTTTATCACAAAGAGTTTCATAACTTTTATTATTTATATTTCTTATGCAACTATGATAATTTATACGAATTACAGATAATACAAAACTTTTAAAGTTTTCTTCTTTCTCTTTTTTAGAAGAATAACCAAATACATTTAAAAAACTTCTTTTAACTGGTTGTAAATTTTCTAATTCATTTGTAATACTATAGTAATTTTTCATATAATATATGCGTAATAAAATTATAAAAAATACATTTATAATTTTATGACATTAGAATTAAAAAAATTTGATATGAAAGCAATTAGTTTTAAACCAAATGAAATGAAAGCTCCTGTATGCGTATTAATCGGAAGAAGAGGAACTGGTAAAAGTTATTTAGTAAGAGACCTTCTTTATTATCATCAAGATATCCCTATAGGGGTAGTTGTAGCAGGAACAGAAGAAGGAAATGGTTATTATGGAAAGATGGTTCCTAAATTATTTATTCATAATGAATATAATACAGCAATTATAGAAAATATATTAAAACGACAAAAAACTGTTTTGAAGCAAATAAAGAGAGAAATAGAAACATATAAGAAAAGTAATATTGACCCTAGATCATTTGTTATTTTAGATGATTGTTTATATGATGGAACTTGGACTAGAGATAAAATGATGAGACTTCTTTTTATGAATGGTCGTCACTGGCGTATAATGTTAATTATTACTATGCAATATCCATTAGGTATTCCTCCCACTTTACGAACAAATATTGATTTTGTATTTATATTGAGAGAACCTTATATATCAAATCGTAAAAGAATATATGAAAATTATGCTGGAATGTTTCCTACATTTGAATCATTTTGTCAAGTTATGGATCAATGTACTGAAAATTATGAATGTTTAGTTATTAATAATAGTGCACAATCAAATAAATTATCAGAACAAGTATTTTGGTATAAAGCAGAATCACATAATGATTTCAAATTAGGAAGTAAAGAATTTTGGGAATTAAGTAAAGATATTAATTCAGATGATGAAGATGAAATGTATGATCCAAATAATGTAAAAAAAAGAGGACAAGGACCTAAAATAAATGTAAAAAAGAAAAATAATTGGTAATTTATCTTCTTCTTCTTTTTTTAGTTTTTCTTCCACCTTTTGGGGGTTTTGAAAATAAATTATAAAATAGACTATCATAATCTTTTGGTTTAACCATTTTTTTATGTCTTTCTCGTCTTTCTTTTGCTTCTCTATCTCTTTCAGATTTTTCTTCTATAAAGTATTTACGATTTGCTTTTGCAACTTCTTCTAATTCCTTTTTTTGACGCATTTGTTCTTTAGTTAAAAAAATATTATCAATATCTTCCATTCTTTTTTCTTGTTTTTTTTGGTTTTTTAAAGTATAATTAGTTAATTTATTTATTATATCTTCTTCTCTAATTTTTGATTTAGATTCTGTTTTTGGTTTAGATTTTTTAGAAAAGTTTCTTTTTTTATGAAGACTTCCACTTGAACCAATACTATCTTCTGAACCACTTAAAAAAGATAATCCTTCATTCTCAGATCCTAAACTATCACTTCTACGCATTCTAGGACTTCTACTAGAACTTCTACTAGAACTTCTACTAGAACTTCTACTACGTCTAGGACTACTTATTTTTTTCATATATATTATTAAAATATTATATTTCATTAAATACCATATCTTTTCCATCATCATAAATATTTAAATCTCCTAATTTTATTTTATCATTATAAAAATTATCATTTTGAGTTATAATATAAGGTAATTGTATTAATTCTTTTAATATAAAAAATGCATCCACTATATTATTTATTGAAGAAGTATTAAAATTTCCAGTTAAACCAGAATTTTTATCTTCAGGTGTACCATATTCTTCAATAAATTTAACCGCATTCATTAGTACATATATATTCTCTCTATCTTTTTTAATAAATTGTCTTGTATAAGTTAATTTTTCATCAAAATATTTATTAAAATAAAATCCAACCTGTTTTAATAATCGTAAATCATGACTAATATTTATTTTTCTTGGTGTAATATAACTAGCATCATCTGGTTTTGAAACTATAAATCCTTTTCTTGCACCACATGGTTTAGAATCTTTTTCTTTACATTCTTGAATACTACATAACTCATTAAATATATCACGAGAATTAATTTTATCTTCATTATTTATAAAACTACACCTACCATAATCTATTATTTTTACTAAATAATTTGATTTAAAACTAATAATTTCTTCTTTATAATGATAATTATATTGTATATAATGATGATGTTTAGGTTCAAATACTAATACATTATTTAGATGTAAATCATAATGAGTAAATACATCTTTCATTAAAAATAAAGTATAATAAACTTGGAATAATGTATTTAATAAATTTTTATACCAAAAAGAATGATGTTTTAATTTATCAAGTAATGTTTTTGGATTTTTAACATATTCAATTACAAGTCCAAAATAATCCTTTTCATCCGTACATCCAGCTTTGAGTAGTTGTTTTATATCTGGAATATCTATATTATGGATATTAAAAATATCTTTATCAGTTTTTATATTTTTTATTTGACTATTAAATATAAATCCATATGTTTCTAAAAAACAAGGAAATTTTTTATAATATTTATTTATTAAAAATTTACCAACAATATATTCATATACTAAATTATCTATAATTTTAGTAGTTTTTAAAGTTATTTTTAAAATAGTATATACTTGATATTTATATCTTTCAAATAATACTTCTAGAACCTCTCCATTACCTCCTGATGAGAGAGTAGTAATAGATTTTATAAATTTTGGATTATTAAAATTTTCAAATAATTCTTTAATTAATTCTGTTTTTTTACCAAAAGCAATACAGTACCCTGAATCATTACAAATTTTATGTAATTTATAAGATAAAATTGCTTGTGGATGTTCTCTTAATTTTTTACTAATTATTTTAGATGATCTATTCTGTCTAATACTATGATATGTTTTTAACATATTTTCTTCTTCTTTCCAATTGCTTAGTTTAGTTGTAGGTACATATTTTCTAGTAGTTGTATTTCTTGAACTTATTACACGAGGAATCGTTTTTTCTCTATAAAATATACCTGGTTTTTTAACAATAGAATTTATATAAGTTCTATCTGGCATAACATCTGAAACAAAATTTGTTTCATTTTTTATTGAAGATGATACTAACTTTTTTATTCTTTTTAAATTAGTTGGTTCAATATATTTATCAATTTGCATTATAGTTTCATATGACAAATTCAATTCACTTTCTAAATATTTATAAAAAAAATTTTTTTTATTTTGTATAATAAAAAAACCTTTATGTTTACAATCTTCTGAACTATTTTTATGTTTTCTATGAAAACAACCTTCTTCAAATAAATCATATAATTTTATATTACCAATTTCTACATTTCCTCTTTTATGAAGATTTTTAATTTCATTATAACAAAATTTATTTGACTGTTTATTTGTCTCAATAGTATTCATACAATTTTCATAATTTATATTAATAACAGAACGTAAAAAAGAAATAACTTTATCTTTATCTGATAAATAAAGATATCTTTTTTTTTCTGGTAATATTTCATTTAATATATCATTCATATATATATACTAGAATATAAGTTATATAAATATTTATTTTTTAAAAAAGTATCAGGTTTAAATCCATTTGTATCATACCCACATAATATATTTTCTTTTTTCAAACAAGGTATCATTTCTTTTGCAACTCTAAAAAAATTATTTTTTGATTCTTTTCCTAATCCAATTATTTTTTTTGTGGAAGCAATTGGATTATTTGTTAAAATAAATATTTCTACATTTTTATTATGTAAATATTCAAACATACTTCTTAACCAAGAAAATCTGTATTTTGTTCCACAATAATAATGTGCTATTTCATGAAAAGAAATATTTTTATATTGATATATTTTCATTTCAGATTCAGTTCTAGGAAGAACAACTCCTTCAATTACAGATAATGTTCCATCCCAATCAAAAATAGCTACTTTATTATTTATTAATTTATTAGCCCATTTTATTAACTCTATTGCATCTTTTTCAGAAAATCCAATACATGAACCATTCTCTCTATTTTTTAAAGAATATAAATGTTGTGCAAATTTATTTTCAGGATAAATTTTTAAAAATTCAGATGTATAATTATAAGAATTTTTATTTCCTTTTAATATCTCTCTATTTGGAGTATTTGAAACTAAAAATGCATCTACATATTTTAAACTACTATTAAATTGTTTTATAATATCTGTTTGATTATCATAAAACCGAATTGGAGATATTATTTTTTTTGTCATGATATAATATTATTAAATATTATATCATAATTATTAACTAACAACACCATTTTCAAAAACATTCTTTCCATAATCTGATTTTCCAACTATAATATTATCTCCTTCAAATAATTCATTACGAATATCCGAAACAGATATATCTGTATTTTCTTCTTGTTTTTCTAACAATGTCTTTTCTTGTGTATTCATATTATTAATTCCAACCAAATTTCCTTCTGCATCAATATTTTGTGTTAAAGAAGAACCAGATTTTGTAGCATTCTTTATATTTTCTTCAATTGCCTTCTTCTTTGTTTCTTTTACTCTTTGCTCGAAAGCATTTTTAGCAAATGTTTCATTCTTTGTTTTTTCATGCATTAATTGATTCAATTCATCTTCCATATATTCTACTCTTCCTGTCTTGTATGCTTCAGGTTCCCAAGGCATCCATAATCCAACTGGACCCACATATACATCATGATTCGGATCAATTTCTCTCAACATTTTACATCTCAATTCTGCTTCTTCTAAAGAAGGATAAACACCTCTTACTTTTAAACCACGAACAGAAGTTTGAAAATTATAAGTAGAATTAAATTGATTTTCCAATCTTTCTTCATTTTGATCTATATATGTCTTATATTCATCTTTTAAAGAACTCTTTACCAAATTATCCTTTTCTTCTTTTACAAATTCATTAAAATCATTCATGATATCATCAAAAGTCAATTTATATTTATAAGAGAGAAAATTTAAAAATTGTATAGTCTTTTCCATTGACTTATTGAAATCCCATGACTTTAAAAACTCTTCAAAATAATAAATTTCTTTTTTTTTTAGTATGTTTTCAGGAGATACAAACGAAATACATGTAAATTTTTGTCCTGCTATAGGTTTATCTTCTTCCAATAAATCTACATACTTTGGTTTATTATTAATTGAATTCATAATAAAAAGTAATATATATATTTTTAAGTATTTATATATTATATATAATATGATGGATTTTACAGAAATTATGAAAAGAATTATAAAGTATTTAGTTGAAGGATTAATGGTTGCTATAGCAGCTTATGCTATACCTCAACGATCTTTAAATATGGAAGAAGTTACATTAATTGCTTTAACTGCCGCAGCTACATTTAGCATATTAGATTGTTATGTTCCAAATATAGGAGTTTCTACAAGAACTGGAGCAGGATTTGGAATTGGAGCTAATTTAGTTGGATTTCCAGGTGGTTTAGGAATGTAATATAATAATATTATAAACTAATTGTATGAGTGTTTTTTCAGAATATTCTGTAACCGACCAACTTGAAAAAGCAATTTATTTTACTGATTTTAATACTTATGATACACCTGAAGGAAGAGAACAAATACTAAATATTTTAGTTAATGTAAGTTATGCTTGTACGACAGTCGGTCACGAAAATAGTTCTATAATTATATTATTTATTCCAGTATCAAAAATAGATGATTCAACTGTAGAAATTACTCCACATACTTTACCTCAAGAATATAAATCATTACAAGATATATCACCAGAAAAAATACTTGTAGTTAATAAAAATTTTCAAAATTTTGATAATTATCAAAATTATGAAGTAGTTATTAAAGGAATCCCATATAAGATAAATAAAAAAAATTTTGATATAATATTAGATGCGTTAAATAGAGTATATTTAGTTTTACAAGATAAAATGGAAGGTACAACTTATTATATTCATTTTACTTGTGGAAAGTTTTTTGAAAGCATTATTTCTAGAGGATTAGTAACTAACCCGCCAGAACAAGCATTAGATCGTGATGATATTGAAAGTCCAAGAAGCGCACAAAGTAATAAATCATTAAAAATATTTTCAGATTCTGAACCGTTAATATTATTACCATTAAGTAATTTGATGTCTCAAGACGAAATTAATTCTTTATTTTCATTTTCTTCATTAAAATCAAATAGATCATTAAAATCACCCAGGTCGCCTAAGTCGCCTAAGTCGCCTAGGTTATCTACCAAAGAATCAAGATTACAATCCCCATATAACCAATCACCTAGAACACCTTTATCACCTTTAACACCTGCATCACAAGCTGTATCAGATATATCTGAATCGGAAGAAGAATTAGATGATGATGATGATGAATTACCAAGTTTGAGTCAAGGATTATCTCAACGCTCATTTCCTAGTTTGAGTCAAGGATTATCTCAACGCTCATTTCCTAGTTTGAGTCAAGGATTATCTCAAAATGATTCTCAACTCTCATTTCCTAGTAACATATCATTTCCAAGTGGAGGTAAAAAATCAAAGAAATCAAAGAAATCAAAGAAAACAAAGAAAACAAAGAAAACAAAGAAATCTAAGAAAACAAAGAAATCTAAGAAATCTAAGAAAACAAAGAAATCTAATAGATCTAATAAAACTAAGTAATAATTTCTGATAATTTTCTTATTTGGCTATATTCTTTATTCATTATGTATTTATTCATTAAAATAATTATTTTATTTTTGTATTCTTCAGTATAATTATTTTTTATTATTTTTGCAATAATATTATTTGGATGTAATGTTTCACATATTAAATTATTAACAATAATTTTATCATATTTTTCCATTAAAATATTATATAATATTTCTCCATTATATACTATTTTGTTAACTCCTTTTTTATTTAAAAATAAACGAGACGGTAACCACTTTCCTTTATAATAAATTTTATGATTTTGGCTAAGAATTGTTCTCTCTTTTGGAACATTATTATATAAAGATGATTTTTCAAAAGAAATAAGATATTTTTCATTAGTTATTGTTTTAGATATGCCTACAATTTTTTTATTATAAATAGTATTTACTTCTGGATTAATATTTTTAATTTCAATAATACCTTGATCTGTATTAATTTTTGTATTTTCTAAAAAACAAACATTTGATATTGGTATAGGGCTTGAATTTAATTTTATATAATTAAATGTTGTTCCTTCTGTATTAAAATGATTATAATAATTATATTTACTCTTATAATAAATATTAATATTAGTTGAATAAGAATTATCAAATAAATTTGTAGGATAAATATTATCACCTAAAAAATATACATTTTTTAAATGATTACAAAAATTAAATATATTATTTCCAACACTTTGTATTTTTTTTGGAAAAGTAAAATTTTCTAATGAAGAGCAATATTGAAAAGCGCCTTCTCCAAATTTATTAATATTACTATTTTTAGATGGAGTAAATTCTTTTAGATCAGAACAATTATAGAATACATAGTTATTAATAGTAGTAACTGAATCTGGAATATTTATATTTTTTAATGAAGAACAACCACAAAAAGCATAATCATTGATATTTTTTATATTATCAGATAATTTAACATTTGTTAAAGTATAACAACTATCACAAAAACTAATAGGAATAGTAGTACATTTTGATTTTTCTAAAGAAATATTTGATAAATTCGTACATAAATGAAAGCAATAGTCTCCTAAAGTTATAACATTTGTAGGAATTATAAATTCGGGTATATGAGTATTAGCAAATGAATAATCTCCAATTGTTTGGAGAGAACTATTAACTGGATCAATTTTGACTCCTTCATATAATTTTTCAAATTGATATTCATTATTATGTATTTCAGTAACAGAGTTATCAATAGTTAAAACTAAAAGGTTATTATTATTATATATTGATTTTTCCATATAGTATATTTATATATTTATATAGTAGGAATAAATTCCCAATTTAATTCTTCACAAATTTTAGCCCAAATTGCATCTTGGCCGATTAGTTTCTCTCTATCTTTCAATAAAGGAATATCTTTTAAATAAGTAGTTTCTCCTAATAATTCAAAAAGTTTATATAGTACATAATAATAATGAAGAAAGTTAACTCTATAATCAGGACAATGTTTTGCATAAGGACTTTGTATTTCAATAAAGAAATTACATAATGTATCTTCTAATTCTTGAGAGATAATAGGTGGATGAATACCTAATTTATCTTTAATAAAATTAATATGTTCGTAAAATTTATTATAACCTAATTTTTTTAATAATAATTTAGTATCATTATAATTTAAATTGTTAATATCAATTCTCTCTTTTTTAATTTGATTTTTTAAAGTTTCAATAACTTCAGTTGGTATTAAAGTAGTTTCTTTTCCTTGAAATTGTGCGAGAATTTCTTTGAAATGATTAATTTTTTTATAAGCATAAAAGCAAACTTCTTTAGGGGGTTCTTTATAAGAAGGTTTATCATTTTCTATCAAATATTTAATATTACGAAAACAATAATTACAAATAAGAACTCCTTCATCATCCATTGGAATTAATTCGCCTTTATGACAATGAGAACAAACATCACTTTGTTTAATATAATCATCCATATTTACAAAATTTTCATCTATATTAGAAAGATATTTAGAACAAATATTATTAGTATTTTCAGTATTTTGATTTTGATTAGTATTTATTTTAAAAAAATTATTCAACATATTATTTTTATTTAATGATTCGCCTTGAGAGACTCTTTTTTTATTTTCAAAATAATCAAAAATATATTTTGAATTATCCAAATAATAATTTAATCTTTTTCTCTCTAAAATATTAATTTCTTTTTTTAATAAAATAATATTATCTTTTATTTCCATTAATTGTTCTATAGTAAGTTTTAGTTCTCCTAGTTTATAAGAATTTAATTTATTTTCTAATAAATTTAATTCTTTTATCATTTTTGGTTTTTTATCAGTATCATTTTTATTAAATTCATGTATAAATTCATTATGTTTAACATCTAATAAATAATTAGTTTTCGTATCATGTTTTATTTTTTTTAAAATTTTTGGTTTAAAAGAAGGCATATAATATTATTAATTAAATTATTTAATTTGTAATTATGTTAAATACATAAAATAAATACTAAATTGACGAAAATAAGATAAGTTTTATAAAATATTTACTAATCTAAATATTAATGGATATTAATGTTTATTTAGAAAAAAAAATAAGAATAAAAAATATTCAATTTCAAAAAATGTTATTTATAAATAATGCAATTAATGATGGTTGGTGTGTAAGAAAAGATAACAATTCTTATATATTTACTAAACCTCATAATAATATAAAAGAAGTATTTAAAGAAGAATATTTAACATCTTTTATGAATAATAATTTTGATGTTAATACAGTATTATCATAATATATTTTAGTATTGGTTATAATGTAATTTATTATAAAATATAATTTTTGTATAATAATAATAATAAATTAAAAATTAAAAATGAGAATTATTTTCTTTAGCAATAATATAAACTATGGGTGGTGGTTTAATGCAATTGGTTGCCTATGGCGCACAAGATGTTTATCTTACTGGTAATCCTCAAATAACTTTTTGGAAAGTTACTTATCGTCGTTATACAAATTTTGCAATTGAATCTATAGAACAAACATTCAACGGACAGGCTGATTTTGGTCGTCGTGTTACATGCACTATTAGCAGAAATGGTGATTTAGCTTACAGAACTTATCTTCAGGTTACTCTTCCTGAAATTAACCAATATATGGGAAATTCTACTTCTATAGCGGTCGGTCAGAATTCTGTTTATGCTAGATGGTTGGATTTCCCTGGAGAGCAACTTATCGCACAGGTTGAAGTTGAGATTGGAGGTCAAAGAATTGATCGTCAATATGGTGACTGGATGCATATTTGGAATCAATTGACGATGACAAGCGAACAACAAAGAGCATATTTCAAGATGGTTGGTAATACAACTCAGTTAACATTTATTACTGATCCCTCTTTTGCTGATGTTGATGGACCTTGTGACTCTTTAGCTCCTCGCCAGGTTTGTGCTCCTCGTAATGCCCTTCCTGAAACAACACTTTATATTCCTTTACAGTTTTGGTTTAACAGCAATCCTGGATTAGCCTTACCTTTAATTGCTCTTCAGTATCATGAAGTTAAGATTAATTTGGATATCAGACCAATTGATGAATGTCTTTGGGCTGTCACTTCTTTATCATGCAATTCAATGGGAGCAAATCCTAATACACAATTGAATATTGGTTCAAGTGTTGCTGCTACAATTGCTTATAACCAGTCTATGGTTGCTGCTTCTCTCTATGTTGACTATGTCTTTTTAGATACTGATGAGAGAAGAAGATTCGCCCAGAATCCTCATGAATATTTGATTTCTCAATTACAGTTTACTGGTGATGAGAGTGTAGGGTCTTCTTCCAACAAGATTAAGTTGAATTTCAACCATCCTGTGAAGGAATTGATTTGGGTCGTTCAACCCGATCAAAATGTGGATTACTGTTCTTCTCTCTTATGTGACTCTTTGTTGTTTAAGGTGTTGGGAGCTCAAGCCTTTAACTACACGGATGCAATTGATGCTCTTCCAAATGCAATTCATGCCTTTGGCGGTCCTAATGAAGTTACTGCTGGAAACTATATTGATGCTAGAGGGTTATTTGAAGATGCTGGTGCTGATGATGCATGGACTCCATCCAACTTTACAGGTTACTGGAATGGACCTAATGACCCATACAATGAACCCAACTTTGGTGGTCCAAATGTTCCTACCAATCCTTCTTTAGACAACAATAATTCTCAATTGCAATCTGCTCTTGCTGGTACTGGAGTGGCAAATGTTGCTGCTGGAAATACTTCTTACTCATATAACATTGGACCTCAAGTCCAAACACTAGCTTCGCATACTAACCATAATGCTAACTCATCTGTTTCGGATGCAGGAACATTTGTTTTATCTGAAACTTCGTTGGATATGCATTGTTGGGGACAAAACCCAGTTGTTGTTGCCAAGTTGCAATTAAACGGACAAGATCGTTTCTCTGAGCGTGAAGGTTCTTATTTCTCTTGGGTCCAACCTTTCCAATGCCATACTCGTAATCCTGATGAAGGTATTAATGTTTACTCATTCGCTCTTCGCCCTGAGGAACACCAGCCTTCTGGCACATGCAACTTCTCCAGAATTGATAATGCCACATTACAGTTAGTCCTTTCTAACGCAACTGTGGAAGGAACCAAGACAGCAAAGGTGAGAGTTTATGCCACTAACTATAATGTTCTCAGAATCATGTCCGGAATGGGTGGGTTAGCATATTCCAACTAAGCGGATTGGGTCGTTTTTATGTGTTTATTTATATATTTTAATAATAACTTAAAAAGTTCATATTATACTATTGTATAATATGGATTCTGAAAATAAAATTGAAAAATATGTATACAGTTATGATGACTTATATAAAAACATGAAACCAACTTATATTAACAACGAAGAATTAAATTGTGTAGAAATTCAATATAATGACAAAAAATATTTAGTTGATATGTCAGATAATTTTAATATAATTAATTTTAAAAATAAATTTGTTTTTATTACTGGAAAAGAAGATTATCCATCATATTGTTATAACTATAAACGGTATAATTATTTAGATTTTATATACGGATTTCCTCCATCATATGTTTATTATCATTTTAAAAATGGAAATAAATATGATTTAAGAAGATGTAATGTAGAAATTCATCATTTATATTATAAAAATATAAAAGATAATTATACTATTATTGACTATATACAAGGACATAAAAAAGATTTAGGTGTTGATGCAAATGTTATTAAAAATCCTTTATGGAAAATTATTGAAAATAATAAAGAATATTTATTAATGTATTGTGAAAAAGATACAATTTGTAAACTTTGTCCTGAAAGTTATCAAAAAATTTTAGACTATGAAGAAAAAAATAATAATGGAGAAAAAACTACATGGTTTTTAAATTTGAATGGTTACATTATGTGTTCGAAAAATATATACATTCATCAAATTATAATGAATTGTTATGGAAATGGAAAAGGAACAAAAAATATTAGTGTAGACCATATAGATCAAGATCCTCTTAATAATTCTTTAGAAAATTTAAGAATTGCTACTAGAAAAGAACAAGAAAATAATCAAAATGGAATAAAAGTTGGAACAAAGAGAGAAAGAAAACATAATGCAATACAATTACCTGAAGGAATAACACAAGATATGATGCGTAAGTATGTGGTATATTATCATGAATGGTTAGATAAAGAACACACAAAAGAGAGAGAATTTTTCAAAGTAGAAAAACATCCAAAATTAGATAAAATTTGGTTTACAAGTAAATCCAGTAAAGTTTCTATAAAAGAAAAATTAGATCAAGCAAATAAAGTTGTAGATGATTTAGAAAATGATATTTATCCAGAAAAAGATACACCAGCATTACCAAAATATGTTTCTCTCGTTATAATGAGAGAAAAAGAACATTTAGTTTATGAAAAAAAAGTTGAAGGAAAAAGATTAAATTTAAAAATGGTTTTACCATCAACATATGATTTGAAAGAACAAATAGATAGATTAGATGAAAAAATAAAAGAAAAATATAATGAAACTATTTTATAATTAAATTATTTCTTTGAGCGTTTTCTTGATGACTTCTTACCATGTTTCTTTGACTTTTTATTATATTTTTTCTTATTATGTTTTTTAGATTTTTTCTTATTATGTTTTTTAGAATGCTTTTTACCACCAGATGAACCTTCTGATTTTATACTACCAACAGAAATTTCAGAAGCAGAAGGAGAAGATGATTTCTTACGAGGAGATGATGATTTTGATGATTCTGATAATAATTCAACTGACTGTATCTCTGGCTCTAATACTTGTTCTTCTTCTACAACTGGTTCTAGAGGACTTAACTCTTCCTCTTCTACAGAACTTATCTCTTCAACTGGTTCTTCTTCTTCTTCTACAGAACTTATCTCTTCAACTGGTTCCTCTTCTTCTACAGAACTTATCTCTTCAACTGGTTCCTCTTCTTCTACAGAACTTATCTCTTCAACTGGTTCTTCTTCTTCTACAGAACTTATCTCTTCAACTGGTTCTTCTTCTTCTACAGAACTTATCTCTTCAACTGGTTCTTCTTCTTGTTCCATATTACCATTTTCTAATAATAAAATAGGTTTATTTTTAGAGGTGTTTGTTTCAGATGAGTAAACTGTTTCTGCATATAAAGGTGATTCTTTTAATGGCGATAAAGGTAATTCTTTTAATGAGGATAAAGGTGATATTCTCTCTAATGGTGGAGGTGATATTCGGTTATATACAATATCTGTATTTGATTTGGATTTTTTAGAACTTCTTCTTTTTGTTCTTTTTCTTTTTTTACTTATAACTGGTAAATTTAATGATGATAATTGAGGAGTTGGAACAGGTTGGATTTTTTCTTCTTCTATAGAAAAAGTGTTTCTTTTACTTCCATATTTTCCATGACTTGTAAAATTTCTTTTACTTGGTTTACTTTTTTTTCGTTTAGATCTTTTTGTTTTTGGAGATAATATTTCTTCTTGGTCTAATTGGTCTTGAAATTCTTGTTGGTCTAATTGATTTTGGAAATCTTGTTCTTCTCTCTCTCCCATAAATGGATGAATTTTTTCTCCATATTCAGATGATGAAATTGAATTAGAATCCAACGACTCAGGTTTATTTTTTAATAATCTAAACGGGTTTGATATAGGATTTTTTGATTTTTTTGAAAAAGGATAACATTTTTGGTCGGAACATTTTCTAGTTCCTTTTTTGCATCTTATTGCACGAACTCCCGGTGTTTTATATACTAGATCAACACATTCCCCTGTATGACATTTTCTTTTTTTCTCTCCATTTGCACTTCTTAAACAATAATTACCATATTTTCGTTTTTGTTTTTGTGTTTCATTCATATAAAATAATGATATTATTTATTTTTATAAAAATAATTATATAATTTTATTAATAATTCAGTTAATGGAAAATATTTTTTATTCAAAATAACTTTTTTTGTATCATTATATATGTAATATAATGATTTGTTATTTATATATAACCAAATTAGATAAATAAAAAATAAAATAAATGTAGATAATATATCTTTCCATTTAATAATAGTATTCCAAATTGTATAAATAGGTATAATTTTAATTAAAAATATTCCAAAAATAAAAAATATTATAACATTTATATTTGTTTTATAATAAATCATATAAAAAAGAATAATTAAATTTTCAATAATTCCACAAATCAATACAAATTTTGGGTTATAATCAGTTATATGAAAAAAATAAAGTAAATACCAACTAAATATCCAATATGAAAATAAATAATCAAATCTCATATATTATATTTAACAAAAGAGAATATTCATATTCTTAACTTCTGGTTTATCTAAATCTTTATAAAATAGTTTTGAAATTTGAGAATCATCTCTTAAACGAATAGTATATTCTTGTTGAATATTATTTCTTCCAATTCTTCCAAACGCTTGTATAATTTTTTCTTGTGTAATTGATAAATTTTTAGATAAATAACCATGACAAAACTGATAATTAGTACCATAAATATAATCACTAGAAGCTATAATCATGTATAGTTTTTGGGAATTTGCCAATTTCTTAATAATTTCAGTATATGCAATACTAGGATGATTGGTAAATACGCCAATTCCCATTAATAATAATACTTTCCAACTATCATCTACATCTTTCAACATCATTATTTCAATAATTGTTTGTTCGTCTATATCACTAGTATATGGATTACATTTTTTTAAACTTGGAAACCATTTTTTTAAATGAAGTGGTTTATTAGGAACAAATGTTTCATTTAATTGTGCGCTTTGTATCATATTTCTAAACCGATCAATTTCATTTTCTAATCTAGAAATATTTCTACCATTTGTATTATCATCAGAAGCTAATTTTACTTTTGTATCTTTTTTCTTTGATTTTCCATTATCAGTATCTTCATTAGAAGTATTATTTTTTTCAGTTAATAGTTCCAATTCTTGTTCTAATATGGTAATTTTATCATTAATCGCATTATTAATATTAATTTTTTCTAATATATCATTCATTACATTTGATGGAATATTTGATTGTTGTATATAAAATTTAGCAATTTTTTCTACTTCATTTGTCAAGAAAATTGTTGGTCCATCTGTTAATGTAAAAGCATCTTTTGTAGTAACATAAATGCCAGTTTGTTCTTCTTGTAATTCTTCTTTAACTGAAGACATACTTTGTGTTCTTTTTAAAGAACTTCCTTCTTTTGATTGTACTACTGAATTAAAACTTGTTGATTTACGAATAGAAATACCTTTTGTATCCAGTTCACTATTTGGTAATATTTTTCTTTCCTTCTTTAAGTTCAATGAATTATATATTTTCGGCCATAATTCAGAAACATTAGTTATGATAGATTCTAGTAAATCTAAATAATACAATTTAATTGAACTCATTGTAATATCTCCAATATTTTTAAATCGGTCTTCCAATCCAGAAGATTTAATTTTAGATGAAATATAAACAATAAATTTTATTAATTCATTTAAATCTAAATATCTTAATAATGTCATATTTTCTCTCAAATTTTCTACAATTTGTTGTATTTGTAAATAATCATCACTTAATAAATGTGGAACAATTACATAACCAAACTTATTTATTATTGGAATAGATTTCTTACAATCATAACTTACTATATTATATATTTTTGAATTTTCAAATTTAGAATGAAATGATTGTATGGTATTTTCAATTTCATGAATTTTTGGTAATGTTGCTGAAGATAATATCAAATTGGGAATTAAATTTTCTCTCCAATTTTGTCTTATTGTTTCATGAAGTTCATGACTTTCATAGTCCATTGTAATAGTAGGTTCATCCCAATATGTTATTATATTTTTTGCTTTATTAAAAGACATCATATAATACATTGCTGGAAGATACGATTTTACATCGCAAATCATAATTTCAACTTTATCTCCAACTGAATTATCCACCTTTCCAATCCCACCACTTTTTTTGTGTTTTGTATATTCTTTTGCAGAATAATAATGTAATCTAATATCTGTTGCACTAGAACAACCAAAAGCAAATGCAATCTTTTTACCAATTGAAATAGATGATTTTGCAAGAGCTAATCCAACATGTCTCGCAGCACATACAAATATTATTTTATGAGGTTCTTTCTCTCCAATTTCATTTGTGAAATAACCTTCAGATAATCCAATTGGAGACATTGTTTTGCCTGTACCAGTTGGAGCAATATATAATATTAATTTTGGTTCATCTATTTTAGTATAAGTAAATAATTCTTTTTGATGTTCGTATAATGTCATATCTGCATATTTTAATAATAATTTATTTTTTTCTATAAATTCTGTTGAATTTTTAATAACATCCAAAATTATTAATTTACTTTCATATTGATTTAATAATTTTTGTATAAAAGCAATAACATGTCTATTTATTTGTAATACATTTGTAGTAAGTAATTTATATAATGTAAAATAATGTAAATACCATTGATCGGTTGTTATATTTTTTAACATTTTTTCAGCTAAGTCTAACAAAACATATTCATATATATTCATATTATCTAATAATTTTTCAACATTATTTTTTTGTAATCTTATTGTGTCTGCTTTTTTTATAACAGGTGTTGATTTAATATTTTTTTCATATTCAAATGAAACATCATATTTTTTCATTTCTTCTATTTTCCCCAAAAAGTATGTATAATATAAATAATCTTCCATCAAAGTAGAAAATTCTATTTTTAAATATCCAAAGAGAGAAATGTGTCTATTATATTTAATATCAATATTATGAAAACCATTACAAATTAATGATAATACTTCTTTTTCATTGTCTGATACAGGGACTTCAATTGATTCCCATTCTGATTTAGTAAGTTTTCGTTGATTCAAGTCCATGATACTTTTAAATTAATTGTCTATTTAAACTGTTATAATTATTTCAATTTTTTATTGTAATTATTGTAATATTATTGTAATATTATAATAATATTATATAAATATGGATAATAATATTACAAATATTGTTGTTTCTAATTATAAAAAAAACGTACAATTTGCATATAATATAAATAATAATTCAAAAGTTTTTGTATATGATAAAGAAAATCCAAATAATCCATTGAATATTCCAGTAAATAAAGGAAATGAAGCATCTGTATATTTAAAATACATTATTGACTATTATGATGAATTATCCGATTTTACATTTTTTATTCATGATGAAGAATATTCATGGCATCATTCTGGTTCAATTATTGATAAATATAAAGAAGCCATAAACAGTAATAGGTACTATTACAATATCAATGATAAATGTTTTTGGAATACAAAAAATATAATAATAAAAGTACATGGTATCAAAATTTATAAACTTTTTATTAGATGGTATAATAATTTTTTAGAAAAATATATACCATTTTCAAAAATTCCAAATAAACCAGATTTTTTATATGGGTATAGAGGATCAGCACAATTTTTAGTTCATAAAAATTTAATAAGAAATTTTCCAAAAGAATTTTATATAAAGTTATATAATTGGATTATAACTACAAATATTCCAAACTATTTTAGTGGTCGTTTTTTAGAATGGACTTGGCATCTAATGTGGCACATTTATCCAGTTTATATAAAAGAAAAATTGAAATAATAATTTATTTATATAATTTATTAACTCATTAAATATGTCACAAATTATTTCAATTGATGGAAATATTGGTTCTGGAAAATCTTCTTTTCTCTCTTATTTGAAAAAAATACAAAAAGATAGAGAAATTAAAGAAATTATATTTGTTGATGAACCAGTAGAACAATGGTTACAAATTCGTGATAGAGAGACTGGAGAATCTATTTTTGAAAAATTTTATCAAGATAAAAATAAATATTCATTCTCATTTCAAATGATGGCTTTCATTTCTAGATTTTCTATGTTAAGAAAAGCAATTAAAGAAAATCCAGATGCAATTATTATAACAGAAAGATGTTTATATACAGATAAATATGTTTTTGCAAAAATGTTGTATGATAATAAAATGATGGAAGATGTTAATTATCAAATATATTGCAAATGGTTTGAAGAATTTTCACAAGAAATTAAAATGTCAAAAATTATTTATATAAAAACTGATCCGGAAGTTTGTTTAGAAAGAATTAATAAAAGAAATAGAACTGGAGAAAATACAATTGAATTAGAATATTTACAATTATGTTCTAAATATCATGAAGATATGATGAATGAACTAAGAGAGAAAAATATTGAAGTTATTGTATTAGATGGAAATATTGATATATATACTATTCCAGATATATATCAACAATGGTATACTTTATCATGTCTGACCCAAATTGAAACTTATTAAATAAAAATTGATTTAAATATATATATTTATATTTTTTTATACTTTAACGATGACTGCTTTTGAAAATATTACCCAAATGAATGTTTATTTGAATAAAATTAATTCAAAATATATGCAAGATATTCACTCTTTTCATAGAATTTTGAATAGAGAATCTAGTAAAATTGAAGAAGTGAATTTCAATCATTGGATGTCACTATTCGCCCATCTTCAAGATGGAATTTATTGTTCTTCTTATGATGAAGAAACTATCAATCAAAAATATGAAACATGTTTTCGTTCTCAAAAAGGAAAAGAAAAGTTTGAAAAATTATTTGAATCATTTGATTTGACAAATCCAAAAATTTATACAATTATCAAATTAATTATGATATTTCATTGCAGTTGGGATAATTATTACCCAGAATTTAGAGCTGATTTTTCAGATGATTATTTTGAATGGGCTTTATTATGGGATTTGAATGGATCTACAATATCAAAACAATGTGTAGGAGCACATGATGCATGGACTCTTGCTTTGATGTATTATGCTGAAAAAGTAGATGAAAAATGGGTATTGAATCCCAAAAAAGAAAAAGGTTGTAACCCAGATATTGATTTGAATTCCATTCCTATTGTAAATGTTGCAAATGAAAAAGGTCAATATCCAAATATTGAAAGTTTAGGTCCAAAAGATTTGATTAAGATTGAATTTGTAAGTTCTTTAGATAATACAGTAAAGTATATTCAATTGGAAAAAAGAAGACTACCTCAATTGGTGGATTATTCTAATCTTTCAGAAGAAGAACAAATTAAAGATCAGGTTCCTGTTATTGTCGGACATTATGTTAGAAAATTGAAAGATGGTATATATGCAAATATGTTGATGTATTAAATTAATAATAATATATAATGAATGAAAATATTTTTTTATCTTGTCCTCATTGTAATTTATTAGTTCATATAGAACAAATAAATTGTGGAATATTTCGTCATGGTGTATTTATAAAAACAAATACCCAGATTCCTCCTCATTTACCAAAAGATAAATGTGATGAATTAATTGAAAAAAATGAAATATATGGTTGTGGTAAACCATTCCAAATTATAAAAGTTGAAGAAAAATGGAAAATAATAATGTGTGATTATATTTAATTTTTTATCTATTATTATTAATACAATAATAAGAAATAGGTTTATATTTCAATATATCATTTTCTTTTGATGTAGTTGGAAATTCTTCTTCTCCAAATATATCTTGAAGCAACAACCATTCAAACAATCCTCCCTTATAAATAAAAATATTACTAAACCCTAAAGTTTTTAATTGTTTATATTTTTTTATAATTGAATCATCTTCATTATTATTTTTTCCATAAATAATAATGTATACTGATAACTGTTTTTGTTGAATAAATTGGTTGATAATATGTTCCTCTTGTATAGCCGGAACAGTTGTTTTTATTAAACAATTTTGTTGATTTAACAATAATGTATTTATTATAATAGTAGAAGATTTTTGATTCTTACATATGATCTGAATATCTTCAAAATTTACATATTTAATTGAAGAAAAAAATTGTCCCATAATTTTATAGTTATATAATCTTTATATAATGCAACTAATGAAAAGTTACAATAATTTCAACCTGTTCTTTTTTAATACTCTTTGTAGCTGAAACAGACAACTCTTCTCTCTTCTTTCTTGTTTTTGTTGTTGTATTTTCTATAACTTGTTCTTTTCTTTTACTTGTACTATTTCTATTATTCATATCTTCTTCTATTTCTTCATAATGTTCTTCAATATATTTAATAATATCATTTTCTAAGGTCCATTTAAAAAAATTTAATTGTCCGATTGTTGTTTCAATATTATTACCATCTTTATATGGAATACTTATTCTATCCCATCTGCAAAAAGGATCAAAATTTTTTTTGCTATATGCTTTTAACTTCAACTTATAATCTACATATACTTTAAATCTTCTCTCTTTACCATTAAAATCTTTTATATTATATAAAGTAAAATTTTTTTTTGCATAATTAGTTGCAAACCAATCTACAATTCTTAATGAAATTTTTGTATCTCCTGTTATTATTTTTAATATTTTATTTAAATTATCTTCTTTTTTATAAAATTCTAATAAAGTATTCAGTAATAAATCATTTTGGGTATTATATTTTTGTAAAGACATAATTATTTGAATATATATTTATTTTTTATATACTTATTTTATTTATTCATTTTTTATAAATTTTTCATGTTGTATTAAATTTTCAAAATAATTATTTTTAGGATTAAATGGGTTATATCCAATCTGACCGATCATTTCCCTTTCGGACATTTTATTATATGATTCTTCTCTCTTATTTGTTCTTTGGAAAGAAGTTTGTGTATCTGATAAAAATTGATGTACTGGTTCTGATTCTTTTTCTATAAGAGGTTTATTTCTTAAAGATCTAATTGGTTTCTCTCCATAAGACCAAAATGAATGTATCATTATTTTATATTATTATAAATTATTTATATGGTCTGAACTATTTTCAAATTTTTTGTGAATAAAAATAATTCCTTTCTAATTTTTCTTTTTTTTAAATTGCATTCTAAACACGATAATACTATATTATCTTTATTATGGCCTAAATCATTATTAATTCTATCTAAAGACCATTGTTTATTTTCTCTCGCAAATTCATATAATATAAACATAAAACACTTGCAGTAATAACATTTAATTTCTTCTTCATTCATAAGAAGTATTACTTCTTGAAAAGAAATAAATTTATCTTCTTCATATCTTTTTTTATTTATATCTTGACTTTTATAAGAAGATATTTTTCTTTTGATTTGTTTTTCTAATAAACTTGTAATATTATTATTTTCATGGTTCATTAAATTTTGTAAATGGGTATTTTGTTCGTTTATTAAGAGAGAAATATCTTCTATTTTCTCTCTTTCTTTTAGAATCGGTCCAAGAATTACTTTTGGTTTCTTTATTTTTAATGCCTTATTTATTTGGTATTTTTCAGATGTTCCTATTATATTAATAATTTTACTCATAAATAAGGCATATAATTTAAATTATTAATATAATAAGTTAAAATTATAACAATATATTAATATATAAATGAATATTAAAACCGATGAATGCATTGAACTAAAAAATTTACAATATAAAACTATGCTTTCAGGTGGCAGTTTTAATATTGAAACAAATGTAAGTGATGTAAATTTATTAGACAAATTTTTAGAAGATAATAAATTACACAATTTAAATGATAATTGGGCTAAAATGGATAACACAAATAAGATAAAGAAGTTTAATATTTTTGCTAAAAAATATATTGAAGATAATAATCTATCTACACAAAATTTTGAAAATTTAAATACATTTTTGAAAGAATGTATTGAAAATAAACAGTTACAACGAGTCAAAGATGTATTGTATGATAAAACTACTAAAGAAATTAAAGATATTCCTTCTCTCTTTTTCAATATAACAACACAAACATTTAGTTTAAAAAATGATAAAAATAGAATTCATACTTTAAAAAGTTTACCTGTTTCCAATAAAATAAAAGGAACTTTAAAGAATAAAGTTTAAAAAAATTTATCAATATTTAATAATAAATTTGGAGTTTTTATATTCTTAAGAGTCTTTGTTTCTTTATAAAATTTAATAGGATTTTTAAGAATACTTATAATAATATTCATATCATTTTCAATATTTCCATTTAATTCAATATATGAATTTTCAAAATATTGTTGTATATTTTTACATCCATAATAAATAGGCATACAATTATACATTATAGGAGAGGATATCTTTTCTGAAAAATAATGGTTACTCTCAAAATTTTCAATACAAATAGAATAGTAATAACTTTCATATGGTTCTTTATTTTCAAAATTTCCTTTAAATCGTGGATCTGTTGTTTTTTTTAAATATTCTGTATATAAATCACATCCAAATCCATAAATGTCAACTGGTAAATTATTATGTATAATATTATTTACAATTTCATGACGATATTTATGTCCGAAAGAAAATATTTTTTTACTTATAATAATACTCATTATTTTGTTTTTAGAAATTATTTCTTTTGGTGGAGGTAAATGCCATAAAAATCCTTGGTTTTCTATAAATGGATGTGGTAAGTTATGAATGTCTCCTATAAAATATTTACCAATATATTTTTTTGCATATTCTATAAATTCATTATTTATTTGTAAAAATGTAATTGGTTCAAATGCTAAACCAATTACATTTTCTTTTGGTATATTATTTAAATTAGGCATATCACAATTTAATATAATGGCATGTGTAAAATTTATTTCATCATTTCCTGCAATAATAATATTTTTTTCTTCTTGGATCTTTTTTTGTTCTTGTGTTAATAGTGATATACTAATATCTCTGCAATTATTACTATCACAAAAATCAGAAAATATTTTAATGATCATACAATATAATATAAATATTAAAAGTTATATTTATATAATGAACGATATATTAAGTGATGATATATCAACCTTACTTCATTTATTTGATGATTATATTAATTTAAACCCTACTTCTATAAGTGATCCAAATTTTGAAGAAAATATGATTAATGATATTTTAGATTTATTATCTGATATAGATGAAGAATATATATATGAATTATTAGATATTTCTCTCTTTATTTTTTATGATTGTTTATATACAAAAAGGTCAGAAGATAATATTTGTTATCAACAAAGTGAATTAGAACAAACAGAAATAAAAAATAAATTAGAGAGAATCAATAATATTATCCAACCTCAACAAAAAACTCCTGAATGGTATTATATTCGTCAAAATCTTATTACTGCAAGTAATGCTTATAAAATATTTGAAAGTAATTGTCAACAAAATTCTCTCATTTATGAAAAATGTAAAAGTAAATCCATTGATGATTTTAATTCAAAACAATCAGTTAATATAAATTCTTCTCTCCATTGGGGTCAAAAATATGAGCCTATATCTGTTTTATTATATGAAGATATGTATCATACTAAGATAGGTGAATATGGATGTATTCAACATCAAACACATTCTTTTATTGGAGCTTCTCCTGATGGAATTAATATAGATCCTTCTTCTAATAGATTTGGAAGAATGTTAGAAATAAAAAATATAGTTAATAGAGAGATTACTGGAATTCCTAAAAAAGAATATTGGATACAAATGCAATTTCAAATGGAAGTTTTTGATTTACAAGAATGTGACTTTTTAGAAACAAGATTTATTGAATATGAATCAGAAATAGATTTCTTTAGAGATACAAATGATTTTATTTTTCTCTCTAAAAATGAAGAGAAAAAAGGAATTATTTTATTTTTTTCAGATGAAAAAACTGGAAGTCCTATTTATATTTATGCACCATTTTTTGTTTCTTTTCAAGAGTACGAAGAATGGTCTGAAAAAATAATTGAAAATACATTAAATGATAATCCTTCTTTTATATGGGTAAAACAAATTTATTGGAAATTGGATGAAATTAGTTGTGTATTAGTAAAAAGAAATAAAAAATGGTTTCAAGATGTTTTACCATTAATAACAGACTTTTGGGAAATCATTCAAAGAGAGAAAGTAGAAGGATACGAACACCGAGCGCCAAAAGTAAGAAATAAAATTATATCTTAACATAATTATCTAAATTTCTTTTTATTTTGTCAATAATAATTTCTACCATCATTATTTTGATTTCATAATATGACATATTTTTCAAAATTGATTTTGAAAAATATTCCAAATCTTCATAACAATTTAGATTTTCTTGTAAATATATTTCTTTAAATTTATTGAATAATATATTACTAGTTAAATGTGAATGTTCTTGAATAATTTTATTTATTATATTTTTTATAATCTTATCATGATCTATATCTTTTCTTAATGATTTTATGTATAAATCAGTTGACATGATTGTTTATTATTTATTTAATTAATATTTTATTTTCAATTTTTTTATTTATACTTAAATGCTACATCCTTAAAAAGTTATTTATATTTGTTACTTATAACTAATAAAATGGACTATTTTAGTTTAATAACATCAAAGCCATAGCTGCATAATTATGTAAATCCAATAATGTATCTTTTATTCCTTCATCATTTATTAAATTTACTCCATTCTTTGTAATAGTCATTGCTCTTTGTATCTTATCTTCTATTCTCATTAAAACACCAATAACTCCATATTTTGCAAATGAATCTCCATAATCTATATTTTTCTTTACAAATAATTCATATCCCTGTTTTTGTATTTCTCTCATTTGTTTTGGTCTATCATTTATTTCTGAAATATTCATTATTATAAATTAGTTTTATATTTAAGTATAAAACTTTGTTAGATATTTATCATATTCAATTGGTAAATAATTATTATTTTCAATTTCTATTTTTTCTATTGGTTCGTTTCTATTATATAAATCTTTATTATTTTTAATTTTGTATTCAATATCAGATAAGTTTGTATAATAATCATTATTGTATTCTTGATGTGAAAAATTTTTAATTTTATTTTGAATAAAAGATGAATCTCCAAAATAAGATAAATGCCATCCTCCTTTTTGTATACGAGGAGCATTTAATCCTCTAATACTATTACATGAAATATTTAATTCAATATATTTTTTATAACAAATAATTTTTGATAAATGCCATTTATATTTAAAAATTGTATTTAAATTATAATAATACACATCTAATTCAAGTGAATTTATATCAACTAATATATTTTTATTTTTAATATTATTCAAAGTATTTGGATCAGGTATTTCATCTAAATCTGTTATAATTATTATATCGTCATCATTAAAATTTTGAATTTGTAATAAACCACGAGAAATACAATCTCTTTGAAAATTTTCATTTACCCATTGTTCTGAATTATTTATATTAATATCACCTTTAAATGGAAAATCATCTACTATAATATGGATAATTTTATCTTTAAAATTATTAAATAAATGTTTATTTTCTTCAAAATATAATTTTTTTTCTTTACCTACATGTGTATGAGTTGCTTCAACAATTATAAAATAATCTACAATATTATATAATATATTTAATCTATATATTAATAAATCTATTTCATTATAAAATGTAAAACAATCGCAAATTTTAATATTCATATAATAATATTAATTAAAATACTATTTTATATAATAATATTACTTAATATTATTTTATTGAAAAGCTGGTAATCCAACTAATGGACCTGGTTGATCGCTTAAAAATAAATTAGGCTTTGTTCTATAATAATTTACTCTTAATCCATCTTCATTTGGAACAGGTGGTAAAGGATGTGATACATTTATATTAGGATAATAATTACGATCTTTATAAAAATCACCACATAATTCTGCTGGAGCACATGTTCCTTCATCTGGATTTTTAAAATATTTTAAATTATTTGTTATCTGTTCATACGAACCTAAACTAAATATAGGATAATTTATCCAATTTTGCGAATAATTATTTGAGTCTACAATCAGTCTATTATCAGTTGGATAATAATCTTTTAATAAATATGTATTTTCTGGAATATTATTTGAATATGTAATGCCTTGTTTTTTATTTTGAAATGATTCTTGACATCCACAATTTCCTGTATATTTAAATTTTGCTAAAGGATATACTATAATGATAAGTAACATTAAGAATAAACAAATAAATCCATAATATTTCAATGACATATATATAATTCAATATTATTCATATACATAACCAAAATATTCAATATAAACACTTAAAAATATAATTATATAATATTTATAAATTTATGACACAAAAAGAAATGAATGTTATTAAAAGAAATGGTTCACATGAACCTATTCTTTTTGATAAAATTTTAAATCGAATTAAAAAACAAGGAAAAGATGCAAATCTAGAACTAAACTATTCTTCTCTCACTATTAAAGTTATAGATCAATTATACGATGGAATTTCAACTAGTAAAATTGATGAACTTACTTGTGAAGAATGTGCTGCATTATCTACTATCCATCCAGATTATGGAATTTTAGCATCACGAATTTATGTTAGTAATCATCATAAAAACACAAATTCTGATTTCTATAAAACTATGGAAGCTTTATACTATAATGTAGATGAAAATGGTACCCATTCACCTCTTATTTCAACTGAATATTATAATATTGTATGTTATTTTCAAGTTGAATTAAATAATATCATTGAATATGAGAGAGATTTTTTATTTGACTATTTTGGATTAAAAACATTAGAACGATCTTATTTGTTTAAAATAAATAATAAAATAGTTGAACGACCTCAACATATGTGGTTAAGAGTTGCTGTAAATATACATGGATATAATATTGATTCAATTAAAGAAACATATGATTTATTATCTTTAAAATATTTTACTCATGCTACACCAACTTTATTTAATTCAGGAACAAAT
>Ga0316217_10001321_pt1 | contig 32653 bp, 28 predicted proteins | sample 1anoAmetaG_FD_203633 | JGI IMG/M metagenome (GOLD analysis project Ga0316217, IMG submission 203633) | Freshwater microbial communities from Trout Bog Lake, Wisconsin, USA - 1anoA | ecosystem: Environmental > Aquatic > Freshwater > Lake > Hypolimnion/Profundal zone | place: USA: Wisconsin... | reverse complement strand
GAGCCCGTCGCCGCCGAAACGTCCTCCGAATCGCCGTCGGAAACCCAGGTCTATTGCATCCATGGCGCGGACCCGGAGGTGCAGGCCTACGCCATGGCCAAGTACTCCCGCTCGGCGCTTTCCATGAAGGAGTCGCTGGCCGAGCTCAACGAGCAGAAGGCGGAGAAGTTTCTCAATACCTTTTATTTCCAGTACGGCCACCGCTCCATTGCCGACCTGGCCCACGTGGCCATGGCCATCGAGCGGCTCTCCCTGCTGGCCGCCACCGTGGTGGTGGATGAGACCCGCTGGGACGGACAGGAGCGCTCCACCCGCTACCAGGACTTCCGCAAGAGCGGCCACTACACGCCGCAGTTCCACGAGCCCGCCGAGCGCCAGCTCTTCGAGGAAACCATCGAGTTCCTCTTCTCCGAGTACCGCAAGTTCAGCGAACTCAACTTCGAATATCTGACTTCGAAGACGCCCAAGCCGGCGGAGATGCTGCAGGAAACCTACGACCGCACCATGCGCGCCCGCGCCTTCGATATCTCCCGCTACCTGCTGCCGCTGGCCACCAACACCTCGCTGGGCCAGATCGTGAACGCCCGCACCCTGGAGACGCAGGTGGCGCGTCTGCTGGGCAGTCCCTATGAGGAGGTGCGGCAGCTCGGCGAACGCATGAAACAGGCCGCGCGCGGCCCCGCCTGGGATGTGAATTCCACCCAGCGCCGTGCGCTGGTGGACGCCATCGCCGCCGCCCTGGACGGAAAAGACGCTGCCCTCAGCGAGCGGACCCGCGCCGAACTGCTGCGCGAAACTCGTGTCTCGCCCACACTGGTCAAACACGCCGAGCCCAGCGCCTACGAGCTCGCCTCACGCAAGGCGCTGGCGCAGGCGGAGGCGGAGCTGATGCTCGGCCAGGAGATTGCTCCCGCGCCCGAGGTCGATCTGCTCGACGACGAGCCGCTGGAAATCGAGCTGCCCACCACGCTGCTCTACGAACATTCGCGCCACCCCTACCGCCAGCTGCGCGACGCCGTGGCCAGCCTCGGCTTCCGCCAGCGCGAGGAGATCATCGACCTCGGCATGCGCCATCGCGGACGCCACGACGAGCTGCTGCGTCCCTACTGCGCCGGGCAAAAGTTCCGTTTTGATATTCTCATGGACATCGGAGCCTATCGCGATCTGCACCGCCATCGCCGCTGCGTGCAGATTCACCAGGAGTACAGCTTCGCCCACGGCTTCGATACCCCGCGCGAGATCCGCGAGGCGGGCCACGCCGCGCTCTACGCCGCCGCCATGCAGCGCGCCGCCGACGCCGGTCGCCACCTGGCCGACGCCCTGGCCGCACGCGGAGAATCCCCACACCCCGCGCAGTATCTGCTTCCCCTGGGCTACCTCAAGCGCACCCTCTTCAAGATGGATTTTGCCGAGGCCGTTTACATCAGCGAGCTGCGCACCGGCGTTGCCGGCCACTGGAGCTACCGCAGCGTGGCCTACCAGATGTACGAACGCGTCGCCGAACGCCACCCCGCCCTGGCCAAATATTTCCGCGTAACCAACATCCATGAGCCGGTGGACCTGCTGCAAAGGTGACCGGCATAGGAAAGCCAGTACGGGTGGCCCATATTAGCCCTCTTTTGGCTAATGTGGGGCGTTTGACGTTGGTTCTGCGGATGGCACGTTCTCCTTTTCTTCGTCCTTTGCCCTGTGCTATTCTCTCGGCAGCCGTCCGACACATTCGCTAAAATCATCCAGTCCCGCGTCGCCACAAGGCGGCAGGCAAGGAGTGCTTCATGGCCGACGACCGGTCCCACGCAATTGATCTTGCGCTCTCACAGATCGAAAAGCAGTTTGGCAAGGGTTCCATCATGCGTCTGGGCAGCAAGGGGCCCATCGTTCCCATCTCGGTGATCTCCACCGGCAGCATCTCCTTTGATGCCGCGCTCGGCGTGGGCGGAGTTCCCCGCGGACGCGTGATTGAGATCTTTGGCCCTGAGTCCTCCGGCAAAACCACCATCAGCTTGCAGATTATTGCCGAAGCCCAGAAGGCCGGCGGCATGGCGGCCTTTGTGGACGCCGAGCACGCCCTCGACCCGGCCTATGCCAAGCGCCTCGGCGTGGATGTGGACAACCTGCTGGTCTCGCAGCCCGACTACGGCGAGCAGGCCCTGGAAATCACCGAAGCCCTGGTCCGCTCCGGAGCCATCGACGTGCTGGTAGTGGACTCGGTCGCCGCCCTGGTGCCCAAGGCCGAGCTCGACGGCGAAATGGGCGACAGCCACATGGGTCTGCAGGCGCGGCTCATGTCGCAGGCCCTGCGCAAGCTTACCGGCACGGTCAGCAAGTCGCGCACCTGCCTCATCTTCATCAACCAGATCCGCGAAAAAATCGGCGTCATGTTCGGCAACCCGGAGACCACCACCGGCGGACGCGCCCTCAAGTTCTACTCATCGGTACGCGTCGATATCCGGCGCATCGCGGCCATCAAGGATGGGGACCAGGTCGTCGGCTCGCGCACTAAGGTCAAGATCGTCAAGAACAAAACGGCTGCGCCTTTCCGCGAGGCGGAGTTCGACATCATGTACGGCGAAGGCATTTCGCGCGAAGGCGACATGCTCGACGTGGCGGTGGAACGCAACATCGTGGAGAAGTCCGGCGCCTGGTACAGCTTTAGCGGCGAGCGCATCGGCCAGGGCCGCGAGAACACCAAGAACTTCCTCAAGGAAAACAAGGACATCTCCGCCCGCATCGAGCTTGCGGTTCGCGCGGCTCTGGGATTGGATCGTGCCGCCGCCGAGGCGCCCGCCGAACCGGCGCCCGTCTCGCCCAAGGAAGTCGCCGCAGCCAAAGCCGCCGTGCCGAAAAAGTAACCGGGTTAGGGTACCTCGTGCGGGTGCCCCACCTTCGACGCGCCGATTTTGCGCGGCTGCGGCTAAGGTGGGAGTGCCGTACGTTTAACCCTTTCAACAAGCAAACAACAGGGGCGGAGATCATCTCCGCCCCTCTTGCATCTCCGCCGCAGCTACCGGGGAGATCGACTTCGTTGTCTATGGCCAGCCTCAGGCAACCGCCGCCGCGTCGAGGGCGCTCATCGCCGTCGGCACTGCCGGGCCGTGCGGCTCCAAAAATTGCTCCAGACCGGCCGCGTTGAGCATCTGGGTCAACATCGGGCTGGCGTGGATCATGTGCACCTGTTTGCCCTTCTCCACCGCGTGTGCCAGCACCGAGGCCAGGCTGCCCAGCCCGCCGCAGTCCGCGCTGCGCACTCCCGCCAAATTGATGGTCATATTGTCGAACGCGCCCATTAGCAGCAGGGCGCTCCGCCGGAAGGCATCGCCTTCTTCGCCTCCGATCAGCTTGCCATGGCAGGCCAGGGTCACCCGCCGGCGGCCCGTACGTACTTCCAGAATTAAATCCATAGCACCCGATCCTTCGGACGAAATCGCATTCTTCCTTGATTGGCTTCAAGCCTAGGAGAAAATGGTTGCAGACGAATGAACAGCCAATGAAGAATGTGTGAAGGTGTCGATTGAGGGGAGCGGAATCAGGTTAGACGCGGTCTCATCCATGGCTTGAGGCGTCTGAAGGGCTTTTCCCTCAGCGGCTAAAGCCGAGTGAAATGAGCCTTTCGTGCGGCACGACTGAAGTCGTGCCCTTTCAAAACTTCGTGCCCTTTCAAAACGGTTGTGCCCTTTCAGAACCGGTTGATGAGAGCACCTCCAGCTTCCGGACGGGTGATTACGAACCCTGGATCGGGGCGTCCGTACTGTCTTCGACCCGGTTGCGCTGCCGCCAGCGAATCCAAAAAATCCGCGCCGCGGCCATCACCGGCACGGCGAAGTAGATTCCGACCACGCCCGCGATTTCGCCTCCGGCCAGCACGCCGAAGATCGCCGCCAGCGGATGCACCTCCACCCGTCCGCCGAGCACGCGCGGCGAGACCACGTAATCCTGCAGCCCGCGCCACAGCAGCAGAAACAGCAGCACCATCCCCAGATGCCCGTAGTTCAATCCAAAGCTGACGGCCAGAATCACCACGGCCGCCACCACCGGACCCACGAAGGGGATAAACTCCAGCAACCCTCCCAGCGCTCCCAGCGCCCAGGAGTAAGGCACCCGCATCAGCGTGAGCGTGACCAGGTAGACCGTTGCGGAGATCGCCGCAAGATAGACCTGCGCCCGCACAAAGTGGGAGAGCATCTCGTCCAGATCGCCCATGATCTCGCCCAGCAACCGGCGGCTGTGAGGATCGTCGAGCAGGCTCTCCAGGCCCTGGGCAAAGCGGCTTTTTCCCTGCAGAAAAAATACCGCGAGAATGGGAATCAGCACCAGCCAGAGCGCATTGCCGGCGATCTCCGTAACCTTTGCGCCCTGTGCGCTCACCGCGCGGAAGACCTCGTCGCGGTGTCCCACGATGAACTTCTGCAGCGCGGCCTGCGTCGGCTGGCTCCAGCCCCGCGCCCGGCCAACCTGGAAGGCAATGCTTCCGCTGGCCACCTTGTTGTAAAGCTCCGGGGAGGACTCATACAGGCGTTGTCCCTGCTCCGCCACCCGCGGTCCCACCAGCAGTCCCACGGTAAACAGGGCCGCGAGCATGGTCACGTAGGTTACGGCGATGGCGGTGCCCCGGCTGGAGTGCAGCCAGCGCTGCAGCCGCGCCACCAGCGGCTCCAGCAGGTAGGCAAACAGCATGGCGAACAGGAACACCAGCAACGGTTTGCGCGCCAGCCACACAAAGGCGAGCAGCGCCGAGGTGGCCAGAATCGTGAACAAAATGCGCAGCGTGGTCCGGTCGAGAAGGCTCATTCCGTGGTTGGCCTTTTGCAGTGCGCCTCCATTGTCTCTCAAAACGCGGGGCAGCGCAGCGTTACCCGTAGCGGCCAGCTCTGTCCCGCAGCTCTGCTTATCCGTGTCTGCCCCTGGCCGGGACAGAAAAGCCGGGCGGCGGGTTGCTTCGCCTCTGCAACGGGGCATAATATTAGCTTTGTTTGCGCCGCGCACGGCGGCAATACCGAGCTTCGGCAGTTCCGAGGGACATTGAAGCGAGTCATTGCGATCTATCCTGGTACCTTCGATCCGCCGACCAACGGCCACCTCGATCTGATCCAGCGGGGAGCCAGGATCTTCGACGAGCTGATCGTCTCGGTTCTGCGGAACTCGGAGAAGACTCCGCTGTTTACCGTTGGGGAGCGGCAGGAGATGCTGATCGAGTGCACCGCCCAATGGAGCAACGTCCGGGTCGAGACCTTTGAAGGCTTGCTCGTGGACTATGCTCGAGGCTTGGGCGCGCAGGCGGTGCTGCGCGGCATTCGCGCGGTCAGCGATTACGAGTACGAACTGCAGATGGCCTGGATGAACCGCAAGTTGGATTCCAGCCTGGAGACGGTTTTCATGATGCCCGCCGGAGCGTATTCCTACCTCAGTTCGCGGCTGGTGCGCGAGATCGCCTCGCTGGGTGGCACACTCCACGGCATGTTGCCCGCCTCGGTGGAGAGCCGCCTGCGAACACGTCTTGGGGTGGCCGGGCCGGTTTCCAAATAAGTACCGCGTCTTCTGCTGACAGAGCAGGGACGCAAATTCATAACGCACTCAATTGGAAAGGAATTGCAATGGCATCTACCGTAGGAGCTTCCCCGTTCACGGCCCGCATTGGCCGCATCGAAATCTCGGCCACCATGGCCATCAACAACGACGCCACCACCCTCCGCTCGCAGGGAGTGGACCTGGTGGACTTCGGAGCCGGCGAGCCGCACTTCGCCACTCCCGAACACATCAAGCTGGCCGCCATCGACGCCATCCATAAGAACTTCACCAAGTACACCGCGGTGGCCGGAATCAAGGAACTGCGCGAGGCCATTGCCGCGCGCCACAAGCAGGATTTCGCCTCCAGCTACACCTGGGACGAGACCATTGTCACCACTGGCGGCAAGAGTGCCCTGTTCAACACCTTCCAGGTGCTCATCGATCACGGCGACGAGGTCATCATCCCGGTGCCGTACTGGGTTTCCTTCAAGGATATGGTGGAGTACTGCGGCGGCAAGTGCGCCTTTGTGCAGACCCAGGCCGACGAGGGTTTCCGCCTGACCGCCGCGATGGTCGAAAAGGCCATCACGCCGCGCACTCGCATCATTCTGCTCAACTCGCCCAACAACCCCTCCGGCGCGGTCGTCGCCCCCGAGGACCTGACCGCCATCGTAAAGCTGGCGGCCTCGCGCGGAATCTACGTCATGAGCGATGAGTGCTACGTCTATCTGGACTACACCGGACGCCCGTTCTCGCTGGGTTCGCTCACCGAGTACAAGGATTCGCTGCTGCTGATGGGCTCGCTCTCCAAGACCTATTCCATGACCGGATGGCGTCTCGGATTCGCCATGGCGCCCAAGGCGGTGATCGGCCAGCTGCAGAAGCTGCAGAGCCAGTCCACGTCGAACCCGACCTCGATTGTGCAGAAGGCCGGCCTCGCCGCCGTCACCGCCTCGCAGCAGTGCGTGGCCGAGATGCGCACCGAGTACATCCAACTGCGCGACCGCATCGTCGCCGGGCTGCGCGCCATTCCCGACGTCAAGTGCAACATGCCGGAGGGCGCGTTCTATGCATTCCCCGACGTCAGTGCCGTAGCGGCTCGCGCCGGCATCGACACCACCGCGCTCACCTCGCGGCTGCTGCGCGAGGGTCACGTGGTCGGCGTTCCCGGCGAGGCCTTCGGACAGCCTGGCCACATCCGCTTCTCCTACGCGACGTCCGCCACGGAGATCGACCGCGGCCTGGACCGCGTGCGCAGCTTCTTCGCTTCGTTGTAATGGCAAAATCAGTCGGGTGCCCCAGGTTCCGCGCCGCGTTTTTGCGGCGCTAACCTGGGAAGCAACGCCCGGCGGGCTCTGGTCCTTGTTCTTGTTTCCACGCAAGGTGCCCCACATCTGCCGCATTTGGCAGATGTGGGTCTTTCGCAGTTCTTGAGCGGCTTACATCGCGACGTACATTAGAAGAAGCGCATCCATCATGTCGGCCTTGTATCCATTTCTCATGCTTCCGGAGTTTTACGAGCGGGTCTGGGGGACGCGCGATCTGCGTCCCTACTTCAATCGTGGTGTTGAAGCCGAGCCGATTGGCGAGGTCTGGCTGACCGGCGAAGAGTGCCGCGTCGCCAACGGCCCCTTGGCCGGACAAACCTTGCGCGACCTGGCTCTCACTCACGGGGCCGCGCTGACGGGCGAGGCCGCGCCCGAGGCGGCGCGTTTTCCGCTGCTCATCAAGTTCCTCTACCCCCGCCAAAAGCTCAGCGTGCAGGTGCATCCCAACGACGAAGGGGCGCGCCGGGTTGGCCAGGCGTGCGGCAAAACGGAATGCTGGTATGTGGCTCGCGCCGTCGAGGGTGCCCAGGTCGGTCTTGGCCTGCGTCCCGGCATCACCCGCGAAATGTTTCGCATGGCCATCGAGGCGAACCAGGCCGAGCACATGCTGAACTGGCAGGACGTGCGCGCCGGCGAGATGATCTACGTGGATGCGGGCACGATCCACGCCGTCGGGGCCAATTCCATTCTGGTGGAAACCCAGCAGAACTCCGACATCACCTATCGCCTTTACGACTACGGGCGCCCGCGCCAGCTCCACCTGGAGGAAGGCATGGCTGCCATCCGCGAGAAGACCTGCGCGGGTTGGGTCGATCCACAGATTATGCCGCATGAAGCCATGCCGCATCCCGCCAGCGAGGTGCTGCTCTCCTCGCCGTGCTTCATCGTCGAACACTACAAGGTCGAAGAGCCTCTGACGCTCAGCACCCCGCCGGGCCACAGCTCCGTGCAGGTGCTGGTCTGCCTGGACGGAGGCGCCGTGGTGGAGTGTGCAGGCTCCGGGCCGCTGTCGTTCATGCGCGGCGAAGCCGTGGTGGTTCCCGCCGCACTGCCGGAGGTCACGCTGCGTCCGCAATGGCAGGCGGAGGTTCTGCGCATGCGCTTGCCTTCCGAAGCCGTGGCGGAGCCGCTCACCACGCTGCACACCGGCAACACCCATCCCCATCCCTGATTCGAGGTGCGATCTTGGCGAAAACCCGTAAGCCGGAGTTTTACCCCATCATTCTCGCCGGAGGACGCGGTACGCGCTTCTGGCCGCTCAGCCGCCGCAGCTTCGCCAAGCAGTTGCTGCCGCTCAACACGGCGCAGTCCATGATTCAGGAGACGGTCGAGCGGCTGCTGCCCGCAGCGCCGGCGGAAAACTTCTGGATCATCACCAACGCCGATCTGCGCCCCGCCATTGCGCGCCAGCTGAAAACGCTGCCCCGCAAACAGATCGTCGCCGAGCCCGTGGGACGCAACACCGCTCCCGCCATCGGACTGGCGGCCTTCATTTTGCACCGTCGCAACCCCAATGCGGTGCTCGGCCTGTTCCCCTCCGACCAGGTGATCCAGAATCAAAAGCAGTTTCGCAAAGACCTGCAGACCGGCATCGCGCTGGCCGCCGCCGGAGAAAACATCATCGTCATGGGCATCAAGCCCACCCGCCCCGAGACCGGGTACGGCTATGTGGAAGCGGGTTCCGCATATCAGGGTGATGTAACCCGTGTCCGCAGCTTTCGCGAAAAGCCGGACAAGGATGTGGCCGAGCAGTTCGTCGCCGCGGGCAATTTCCACTGGAACAGCGGCATGTTCCTCTGGTCGGCCCAGACGCTGGTGAACGCCCTGCGCCAATATCTTCCGGAGACCGCCGCGCTGCTGGAGAAAATCGCCGCCGCCTGGGGCACGCGCAACTTCGACGCAACCCTCGCCCGGCTCTACCCCAAGTGTGCCGACAAGAGCGTGGACTACGGCATTCTGGAGCCGCGCTCCGCCGCCGGAGAGCAGGGCTCCAACATCTTCTGCATCCCCGCCGACTGGGGATGGAACGACCTCGGCTCCTGGGCCGCGCACTTCGAGCACCGCCTCACCCAGCGCGAGCACAAGGACAACGTCATCTCGTCCGCGGGCAACTTCCTCCTCGATGCTCACGGCAATTACCTGCATGCCCCGGACAAATTCATCGCCGCCATCGGCGTGGAGGGCCTGGTCGTGGTGGACACCGGCGACGCGCTGCTCATCACCACCATCGCCCGCTCGCAGGACGTGGGCAAGATCGTCAAGCATCTCGACCAGCAGAAGCAGTCCAAGCTGACGTAGCACCGAAGCCGGGTGCCCCAGGTTCGCGCCGCGTTTTTTGCGGCGATAACCTGGGAAGCAACGCCGGTCGCCTCTACAGGTTTATGTTGTTGTACTTGGTTTAGCGATGAAGTCGAGCGATATTCCCGATTTGCTGTATACCGAAGCATTCTGCTCTCCCAGGTTAGCGCCCCAACGACAGGGCGCGGAACCTGGGGCACCCGACAGTTCTGGTATGTCTCAACCGGAGAAGCGCCCTAGCGATGAAGCGGTCGCGGTGAGGCGACATTCAGATGCCTGATCCCATCCAGTTCGGCACCGACGGCTGGCGCGGCATCATCGCCGACGACTTCACCTACGCCAACGTCCGCCGCGTTGCCCACGCCATCGCCCGCTACGTGCACCAGTACGAAGACCCCTCGCGCCCCGTCCTGGTCGCCTATGACACCCGCTTTGCCTCGGACCGTTTTGCCCTGGCCGCCGCCGAAGCCATCGCCGCCAGCGGCATCCGCGTGCAACTGGCGCGCGAGGTCACGCCCACGCCTGCGCTCAGTTACATGGTGCGAGAGCTGCGCGCCGCCGGTGGAGTCATGATTACCTCCAGCCACAATCCTTGGAACTGGAACGGGATCAAGTACAAAGCCAGCTACGGCGGCTCAGCCACTCCGGCTATCACCAAACAGATCGAGGCGCTCATCGACACTCCGCCCATCCAGGCCAAGGGAGGCGCGGTGGTCGAGGCCGACTTCAAGACTGCCTACATCGCCGCCATAAAGGCCTTCGCCGACCTCAAGCAAATCGCTGCGGCGAAGCAGAAGTTCGCCATCGACGTCATGTACGGCGCGGGACGCGGCATCCTCGCGGGCATCTTCCAGCAGATCAGCGTCGAACACATCGAACTGCACGGCGAAATCAATCCGCTCTTTCCGGGCATCAATCCCGAGCCGATTCTGCCGCACCTGCGCGAACTGCAGCAGGCTGTGGTGGCTCACCATTGCGCCGCCGGCCTGGCGACCGATGGCGATGCCGACCGCATTGGCGCCGTGGACGAAGACGGCAATCTGGTGGATGCCAGCCAGTGTTTCGCGGTGTTGCTGGAGTGGCTCCTCACGCGCAAGCAGTGGCCCGGCGCCGTGACCCGCGCCTTCAACACCACCAGCATGCTCGACCGCATCGCCTGCGCCCATGGACGCCAGCTGATCGAGCACGGCGTGGGGTTCAAGCACGTGGTGGACATCGTGCTCGGCGGCACCGAGGTGCTCATCGGCGGCGAGGAGTCGGGTGGCATCGGCATTCCCCGTTTTCTCCCCGAGCGCGACGGCACGCTCAACGCCCTGCTGCTGGCCAACGTCATGGCCGAAGAGGGCAAGTCCCTGGGCCGCCTGGTGGAGGAGTTGCAGCAGACCTACGGACGCCACTGCTACGGACGGCGCGACCTGCACCTTTCCGATGAGGGGATGCAACGTGCGTTGCAACGGGCCGCGGCGCGTCCCGGCTCTATCGGCCCATACAAGGTGCTGCGCACCGGGGATCTGGACGGCTACAAGTTCTTTCTCGACGCGCCCACCGGCGGCAACGGAGCCGAGGCGTGGGTGCTGCTGCGCGGCTCCGGCACCGAACCACTGCTGCGCGTCTATGGCGAAGCCGCCGCGCCGCAGACGGTGAACGAAATCCTGGACGCCGCCGTGGCGTTCGTCCGGGCGAAATAATTTTGGGAGGAACTCCAGAGCAGTTCCCGGTTTGCTGTATGCCGGGCAATCTGCTCTCCCAGGTTAGCGCCCCAACTACAGGGCGCGGAACCTGGGCCACCCGCAAGTTCCTGCCTGGTGGCCCACATCCGCCCTCTTTTGGCGAATGTGGGGTGGGGATGTCTGAATGCGAGCGGCGCTTTACTGTTCGCGAATGGTGAGCTTGCCCACCACAAGCTCGTCGATCTCAATGCGCTTGACGTGGGCCGACCCAATCGCCAGGCGGCCGATGGCCAGGGCTCCAATGGCGAGCGCGCCCACCGCGAATGCGCCCACGGCCAAGGCTCCCACCGAGGCAACGCACAACCACGCGCTGCCCACCGCTACCCTTTTCTGCACCACGATCTGGTTGCTGTGTCCCAGTCCGAACATCGAATCCTCCTTGCGATTCCGGGTTGCGCTTTATGTTGCTGTTTCTTTGGATGCCGGAGGCCGGATGTTATTCTAAAGGGGTGAATAAAATGGTTTTCTCCAACCTGGTGCACCGGCCCTTGCGCACCTTGATCAGCGTCTTTGCGATTTCGATTGAAGTCACGCTGATTCTGCTCATCGTCGGCATCTGCCTCAGCATGCTCAACGACTCCGCCAAACGGACGGAGGGCGTGGGCTTTGACGTGATGGTGTCGCCACCGGGCTCCAGCTTCCTTACCGGCATTACCGGCGCACCGGTCTCCATGAAGGTCGCGGACAAGATCCGCACGGTTCCGCACGTCACCGCCGTGGCTCCCATTGTGATGCACATGATTACCACCGGGGCGCTGGAAGTCCTCGACGGCATCGAGCTCGATCCGAAATCGCCCAACAACTTCGACAAGATGGGCCAGCCCTTCCACTATCTGGCGGGCGGCCCGTTCCAGGGGCCCGACGACATGATCGTCGACGACTTTTTCGCCGAACAGCATCACGCAAAAATCGGCGATCACTTCGAGGTTCTCAACCATACCTTCCGCGTCTGCGGCATCGTGCAGCATGGCAAGGGCGCGCGCCGCTACGTGCCGATTCAGACCCTGCAGGATCTGGTGGGCTCCGAGGGCAAGGCCAGCATGTTCTATGTGAAGACCGACGCGCCGGAGAACGCCGACGCCGTGGTGACCGCCATCAAGCAGATTCCGGGCATGGAACAGTACGTGGTGCGTTCGCTCACCGAATACGCCTCGCTGATGACCGTGGCCAACCTGCCGGGCCTGGGTCCGTTCCTCAACATCGTGATCGGAATCGCCGTGGTGATCGGCTTCATCGTCATCTTCCAGTCGATGTACACGGCGGTGATGGAGCGCACGCGCGAAATCGGGATTTTGAAATCGCTGGGCGCAACCAAGATGTACATCGTCAACGTGGTGCTGCGCGAATCGTTCCTGCTGGCCGTCGGCGGAGTGCTGATGGGACTGCTGCTCACCTGGCTGGCTTCGACGGCGATCAACTACAAATTCCCCACTCACAAAGTGGTGTGGGACAACTACTGGGTCATGCGCGCCTCCATTATCGCCGTCGTCGGCGCCCTGCTGGGCGGGCTCTACCCGGCACTGGCAGCGGCGCAGAAAGATCCCATCGAGGCGCTGGCCTACGAGTAATGGTGACAGAGAGTCGCAAACCCTGATGAATCATGCCCTGGACGCGATCCGGGGCATTTTCTTGGTCGGGGCGAGAACGGGTGACGGCGGGGCGAAGGTCAGGGTTCGTTCTGGCCGAGGGCGCGCTCGATGCGGCGGTCGGGGACGAGCCAGAGGAGGGCGACGAAGACGAAGATGGCCTGGGCCAGCATGGGGGAACGGGAGGTGACGGCGATGGCGGCGACATACAGGGGCGGCGAGAGCTTGCCCTTCCAGTCGCTGCCGATGGCCCGCTGGAGCAGTCCACCCGAACCCTGCGAGACGATGATGAGCTGCTGCAGGATGTAGTAGGCGGCGGCAGCCATGAAGAGGACGGCTCCGTAGAGCGCGGTGGGCACGGGGGCGAAGTGGTTCTGGCCCATCCATCCGGTGGCGAAGGGGAAGAGCGAGAGCCAGAAGAGAAGATGGAGGTTGGCCCAGAGGATGGCTCCGGTGACCCGGGTGGTGGCGTGGAGCATGTGGTGATGGTTGTTCCAGTAGATTCCGACGTAGATGAAGCTGAGGACGTAGCTGAGAAAGACCGGTATGAGAGGGATGAGCGCACGCGGGCTTCCGCCCTGCGGCACTTTCATCTCCAGCACCATGATGGTGATGATGATGGCGATAACTCCGTCGCTGAATGCTTCCAGGCGTCCTTTGTTCATGTCGCTCCCATGAAGGCTGAGATCATGCCGTAGAAAGGGGATTGGCCTCCATTGACGAACCAAAGTACGATCACGATTCAGCTAGGGGTTGGATTTCTTCCGAAGCTGACCAGCTGGCAAGGCCACGGCGATTCCTGATCGCGGTATGATATACTTTCGATGATCGGGAACAGGTTTTGAAGAGGGAGCCGAGAGCTTCCTCGGGTTCCCGCGCGCCTGCTGGCGTTGACATTGGACTCCGGCATGCGCTACCGTATGGTCTTTCGGCTGTCCTGCGGTTGCCCGCCTGACGGTACGCTGTCTCCGTGGATCGCATCGGCCTCACGGGCCGGGAAGTACAAGCGGTTCGGCTGACGGATTTTGTCCCGCACGCACGTGCAGAAGTCCCCAGACGAAAGTCCTGGGTCTTCATCTCCTTGGCGAGAAAGATCGCTGAGGGGCGTAGCGGTGCTTGTGGGGAGAAGGCGGATTGGGCCGGGACGGCCTTCTCAAATAGCCGGTATTTACATCTGGGAGAGTTTGGAATGTCAACCTATTTCCCCAAAGGGGAGATTGCGCGCAAGTGGTACGTGGTGGATGCCGATGGGCAGACGCTGGGACGGCTTTCGACGCGCGTCGCACGCATATTGAGCGGCAAAGACAACCCCCGCTACACGCCGTTTCTGGATACCGGCGACCATGTCGTAGTCATCAACGCCGGCAAAGTAAAGCTGACCGGGCTGAAGGCCAACGCCAAGGTTTATCGCCGTTACACCGGATTCCCGGGCGGATTGCGGGAAGAAGAATTCACCAAGCGCCTGGCGCGCAAACCGGAGCTGATTGTGCAGGAGGCCGTCGAAGGCATGCTGCCCAAGTCCAAGCTGGGACGTGCCATGGCCACCAAGCTGAAGGTTTACCGCGACGAGAAGCATCCGCACCAGGCCCAGAAGCCTGAGGCGATTGCTCCGGTGGCGTAACCGGCAGAGATTGCCGAAGATTTTTGACGCGCGTTATTTGACGGGCGAAGGATTAACATCGCATGGCTGAACTGGTTCAATACTACGGAACGGGGCGCCGCAAATCGAGCGTGGCCCGCGTCTTCCTCCGGCCCGGCACCGGCATCATCAAGGTGAACGGCAAGGCATTCGAGGAACACTTTGTGACCGACGTGCAGCGGATTATTGCGCGCCAGGCACTGTTACTGACCGAGACGGCGAACAGCTTCGACGTGATTGCCAACTGCTCCGGCGGTGGAATCACGGCCCAGGCTGGCGCGGTCCGCCTGGGCACGGCTCGCGCGCTGCAGGAGTTCAACCCCGAACTGCGCGCCAAGATGAAGGCCGAAGGCCTGATGACGCGCGACTCGCGGCAGAAAGAGCGCAAGAAGTACGGCCAGAAGGGCGCCCGCAAGCGCTTCCAGTTCAGCAAGCGCTAAACGGTGGAGCTCCCACATCTGCTCACTACGGCAGATGTGGGGCACCAAACGGTTTGCTGGCTTTGGTTTTTGTTTCAGATTGACGCTTTGCGCCGCGGGTTCCGGCGGCGCACGGCGGTTGCCGTTTGCGGAACCAATACAATTTCGCATTTTTACGCGAGCGTAAACTGCGAAAAATTTTCCCCCTCTCGCTAATACGGGGCGGGCAACGGGAATTGAATTGTCTGGCGCTCTCATGGCGCAAGCAGGCAATGCAAATCCATCCAAGGAGGTTCAGTGGCCAATATCACCATGAAGGAATTGCTCGAAGCCGGCGTACACTTCGGGCATCAGACCAAGCGCTGGAATCCGAAGATGAAGGAATACATCTTTGGCGAGCGCAACGGGATTTACATCATCGACCTGCAGAAGACGCTGAAGATGTTCAAGGAAGCGTCGAAGTTTGTGCAGGACAACGCTGCCGAAGGACGGACGATTCTGTTTGTAGGCACCAAGCGCCAGGCGCAGGAAGCGATTGCCGAAGAGGCGACGCGCTGCGGCATGTTCTACATCAACCAGCGCTGGCTGGGCGGCTTGCTGACCAACTGGGTCACGGTGCAGAAGTCGGTAAAGCGGCTGAAAGAGCTCGACGAAATGGCGACCGACGGCCGCTACGAGCTGCTGCCGAAGAAGGAAGTGGTCAAGCTGGAGCGGGAGCGCAAGCACCTGCAGGCGAACCTGGCCGGCATCAAGAACCTGAACCGGCTGCCCGACGCAATCTTCGTGATCGACTCCAACAAGGAGCAGATTGCGGTGAAGGAAGCGCGCAAGCTGGGCATTCCGGTGGTGGCCGTGGTGGACACCAATTGCGATCCGAGCGAAGTGGATTACATCATTCCGGGCAACGACGACGCGCTGCGCGCGATCCGGCTGTTTGCCTCCAAGGTCTCCGACTCGGTTGTGGAAGGCTCGCAGGCGATGAGCGACAAGCAGAGCGCGGAGCTGGCGGCGGGAATCTCGGCGAGTGAAGAAGTCAACGAAGCCGGGACGGAAACCGTTCTGGCCGAGTCCGCTGGCGGCGAGGACCTGAACATGGAAGAGGTGCTCGGCAAGGGCGTGCGTAAGGTCGAGCCGACCGTTCCCGACAGCGATGTAGAGGTGGAATCGCGGTAAGCCGCGGATTATCTTGTGAAATTCGGCCCGCGCTGCATACTCCGGCGCGGGTCGTTTTGCGAGAATCGTGACTGAGATTGGCTGTGCGCAGTGTTGCGGGCAGCGTTAGGAAGCAAGCAGTAACCCAGGAGCCTGGCTCGGCCCGGCGGCATTCATTCCAGAAAGGTTTTCGAATGGCAGAGATTACGGCAGCAATGGTTAAAGAGCTCCGCGAAAAGTCCGGGGCGCCCATGATGGACTGCAAGAAGGCACTCACCGAGGCCAACGGCGATGTGGAGGCGGCCATGGTGGTGCTGCGCAAGCGCGGCATGGCGTCGGCGGCCAAGAAGGCGTCGCGCAGCACCAGCGAAGGCGTGGTCACCAGCTACATTCACGCCGGAGGCAAGATCGGCGTGCTGCTGGAAGTGAACTGCGAGAGCGACTTCGTCGCCCGCACGGCAGAGTTCCAGGGACTGGTGCATGACATTGCGATGCACATCGCCGCCGTCGATCCGCGCTACGTCCGCAAAGAGGACGTGACCGCGGCCGACATGGCGAAGGAAAAAGAAATTTACCTGGCGCAGGCCGTGGCCAGCGGCAAGCCGGCCAATATCGCCGAAAAGATGGTGGAAGGCAAGATGGGCAAGTTCTACGAGGAAGTGTGCCTGCTGGAGCAGCCCTTCATCAAGGAGCAGAGTGTGACCATCTCGCAGCTGATTGCCACGGTGATCGGCAAGCTGGGCGAAAACATTTCGGTGCGCCGCTTTGCGCGCTTCAAGGTGGGCGAGGCGACGGAGACGGTCGCGGTTGCCAAGCCGCAGAGTAGCTGATAAGTGCGTTAGGACGAGCGGGGCGGAGAAAATCCGTCCCGCTTTTATTATGAGGACAAGGACAAGATCAAAAACCCCGCCCTAACCAACGACAGGTTAGGACGGGGCACCCTCCAGTTTAATTTTTGATCCAGAGTATTTACCCGGGCCATCCGCACCTACTGACCGGACGGGGCCGGATCGTTTACACTCGATACGGAAATCAAACATGGCCGAACCCATTTACAAGCGCATCCTTCTGAAGCTTTCCGGCGAGGCACTGGCAGCGGGCCAGGGCTTTGGCGTGGATAACGACCGCGTGCACGAAATTGCCGCCGAAGTTGCCGACGTGCACCGGCTGGGAGTGCAGATTGGCCTGGTAGTGGGCGGAGGGAATTTCTTCCGCGGAGTCAGTGATCAGGCCAAGACGATGGACCGGGTGTCGGCCGATCACATGGGAATGCTGGCCACGGTGATCAACTCGCTGGCTCTGCGGGACGCCCTTGAAAAGCAGGGTGTGCATACCCGGGTAATGAGCGCCATCGAGATGAACCAGGTGGCCGAGCCATTCATTCGTCTGCGGGCGATCCGGCATCTTGAGAAGGGGCGCGTTGCCATCTTTGCCGCCGGGACGGGGAACCCGTATTTTTCCACCGACACCGCGGCATCGTTGCGGGCGATGGAGATCAAGGCCGACGTGATCATGAAGGCCACCAAGGTGGAGGGCATCTACGACTGCGATCCGGTGAAGAACGGCGACGCCAAGATGTTCGACAGCATCACATTCACCGAGGTGCTGAAGCTGGGGCTGGGCGTGATGGATGCCACAGCGATCAGCCTGTGCCGGGAGAACGAGCTGCCGATCGTAATCTTCAACCTGAATACGAAGGGGAACATCCGGCGGGTGTGCCTGGGCGAAAAGGTCGGCTCGACTGTGACGGCGTGATGAGAGCCACAGCGGGGCAACGGCAACGTCAACTACCCCACATCTGCTAAATACGGCAGATATGGGGCACCGGCAAGCCGCGAGATTTGGTAGAGTACCAACGTTGCATTGGGCGGCAGAGACACAGCAGTCAGAGGCCGAAGAAAGATTCGGCCCGCTTGAACGGAGTGTAGCGATGGCTCAGATCAGTATGGCGGGATTGCCCGCCCTCAAGGATATTTTCTCCCAGCTCAAGACGCGCATGGACAAGGCGGTGGAAGACTTCCGCCAGGAGCTGGCTTCGCAGCGCACCGGGCGCGCCAACGTGCACATGCTGGACAGCGTGCACGTGGAAGCCTATGGCTCGATGGTTCCGCTGACGCAGGTTGGCAACATCAGCGCGCCGGAAGCGTCGCTCATCACCATTCAGCCCTGGGACGCGTCGCTGACGGCGGCGATCGAGAAGGCGATTCGCAGCTCGGACCTGGGATTCAATCCGCAGAACGACGGCAAGGTGATCCGCATTCCGGTGCCGGCGCTGAACGAGGAACGGCGCAAGGACATGGTGAAGCACCTGAACAAGGTTCTGGAAGAGCATCGCACGGCGATCCGCAACATTCGCCGCGACGGCAACGATGCCATCAAGAAGGCGATGAAGGACAAAAAGATCTCCGAGGACGAGGAGCGCGGCTCGCTGGAGCAGATGCAGAAGATCACCGACGACGAGATCAGGAAGATGGAAGAGATGCTCAAGGTGAAGGAAAAGGAAGTGATGCAGGTCTGAGGGCTTGCGACGACAGTTTGGGAAGAAGAAAGCCTGGGGAGATTGCCCCGGGCTTTTCTGCGTTGTGAGCTACTGCAGTTCTTCGTCGTCCTCGTCGGGTTCCTCTAGCGCCACTGCGCCTGAATTCAACTCCGGCCGCGGTTTGAGCCGGGCGTGGACGTGGGCTTCATCGTCCGGTTCGGTGGGGTGGTGCTGGTTCATCTCCCTAAGTTCAACTGTGAATTGCCACACGAAGAACGCCATCAGCAGAACAATGAACCACCCAATCATCGTGTCCCGCATGGGGCGACCTCCGCGATGAGCGAAATCATTATATGGCTGAAACGCTTCCCCACATCCCCGGGTGCCTGGACTCCGGGTGGATGAAATGACTTGGTGCGGCTCGCGATATTGGAGCGGCGCAGGGGTTCTTCGCTGCGCTCAGAATGACAACTCAGATTCAAAGGCGAGACCAAAGGCAAGCGCAAAGGGCTCTGCGGATGCCGGTTGCGGCGCGGGGCTATAATTTTGGCATGGCACAGGTGGTTCACACGGCTTGCCCGCATGATTGTCCGGATGCGTGTTCGGTGTTGGTGACGATTGAGGACGGGCGGGCGACGAAGATTGAAGGGAATCCGGAGCATCCGGTGACGCGGGGATTTCTCTGCGGCAAGGTGGCGAAGTATCTGGACCGGGTGTACTCGCCGGACAGGCTGCTATACCCGATGCGGCGGGTTGCGTCCAAGGGACAGGGGCTGGGTTGCGAGGGACGCGGCGAGGGACGGAGCGCAGCGGCCTTCGAGCGGATCAGCTGGGACGAGGCGCTGGGGGAGATTGCGCGACGGCTTGCGGCGGTGGCCGAGGAGTTCGGGCCCGAGTCGATTCTGCCGTACTCCTATGGCGGGACGCTGGGACAGATTCACGGCAGCGGGATGGACCGGCGCTTCTTCCACCGGCTGGGAGCCTCGCAGCTGGAGCGAACGATTTGTTCGCAGGCGGGCGGGGTAGGGCTGGAATCGGTGACGGGAGCCAAGTACGGCGTCCCACCGCAGGAATATCCGCACGCGCGCTACATTCTTGCCTGGGGCGCCAACATCATCGGCACCAACATTCATCTGTGGCCGTTCATTCAGGAGGCGCGGCGCAAGGGCGCCAAGCTGGTGGTGATCGACCCGTACTACACGCGCACGGCCAAGGCTGCGGACTGGCATCTGGCGATCCGTCCGGGCACCGACGTGGCGCTGGCGCTGGGGATGATGCACATCCTCATCGGCGAGGATTTATACGACAAGGCGTTTGTGGCCGAGCACACCACGGGCTTTGAGGAATTGAGCAAGCGCGCCGCCGAATATGGGCCGGAGCGGGTGGCGGAGATCACCGGGCTGGCGGCGGAAGACATCGTGCGGCTGGCGCACGAGTATGCCGGCAACGGCCCGGCGGTGATCCGGCTGAACTATGGGGTGCAGCGCTCGGAGAACGGCGGCATGGCGGTGCGGGCCATCACGATGCTGCCAACCATCATGGGCTCGTGGAAGCATCCGGGGGGCGGGATGTCGCTTTCCACCTCGGGCACGTTCGCGCTGAACAAGCAGGCGCTGCAGCGTCCGGAGCTGATGACCAAGGCGCTGGGGCGTCCGGCGCGGGTTTTGAACATGACGCGGCTGGGCGACGTGCTGACGGATGCTGAGCTGGCGCCTCCGGTGAAGGCTCTGTTCGTCTATGCCTCGAACCCGGCGGCGGTGTGCCCCAACCATAATCTGGTGGTGGAGGGGTTGAAGCGCAAGGACCTGTTTACGGTGGTGCATGAGCAGTTTTTCACCGACACGACGGACTATGCGGATATCGTTTTGCCGGCGACGACCTTTCTGGAGCAGAAGGAGCTGCTGACCTCCTACGGGCACCTTTCGTTGCAGCTCTCCGCGCAGGCGATCGAGGCGCAGGGCGAAGCGTGCAGCAACGCCGAGCTGTTCCGGCGGCTGGCGGCGCGGATGGGCTTCGACGATGCGTGTTTGCAAGCCTCTGACGATGAGCTGATCGACAACGCGCTGAGTGTCGATGCGACGGGCGTCGATGCCAAGAACAAGGGACATGAGTTCCTGGCGGGCATCACGCGCGAGGCGCTGGAGCGGGAGCACTGGATGGAGCTGCGGGTTCCGCGCAGCGGCGGAAACGCAGGCGGCGAGGGTGCCTACCTGCCGTTTGCCAATGGCTTTGCCACTGCGAGCGGCAAGGCCGAACTGTACAGCGAGTCGCTGGCGAAGGCGGGACTCGATCCGGTCGTGGAGTTTACCCCGCCGACGGAATCGCGGCACGGCGGGCAGGGGCGCAATTCATCAAACAAGTATCCGCTGGAGCTGCTGGGGCGCAAGCACGACAACTTTCTCAATACGACCTTCTGCAACGTGCCGGCGATGCAAACCCGGGAGCGCCGCTACGAGTTGCAGATGAACGCCGTGGACGCACGGGCGCGCGGCATCGCCGAGGGGGATACGCTGCGTGTGTACAACGGCCGCGGCGAGCTTCGGCTGCGGGCGCGGGTGGATGACAGCGTGCCCGCGGGGGTGGATGACAGCGTGCCCGCGGGGGTGGATGACAGCGTGCCCGCGGGGGTGGTTGCGTCCTATCTGGATTGGGCGCGCGGCGCGCCGGGGGGCAAGAACATCAATGCATTGACCAGCGACCGGCTGACCGACATGGGCCATGGGGCAACCTTCTATTCGGCGCTGGTCGAGGTCGAGAAGGCGTAAAGACCGCGACGGATTTGCCAAGCCCGGATAGCGGGAGGGAACACTATGCCGTTGGTCCATGGCGTCCAGAGCACCTGAACCTGTATAATTGGACCTTCCGCGCCGAAGATTTACGTAGAGGGTCTCGCCATTTCACGCTCTGATTACGCCTGCGCCACGCCTCGCCTGAGCCGCCTATTCGGCCGCGGTCCGATCCATTTGCTCCGCTTCTGCGTGGTGCTGATGCTGCTTGGCGGCATGGCGCTCGCCCAGGGAATCGTCGAGGACATCCGCATTCACGGCAATCGCCGCGTCCCGGCCGAAACCATCCGCTCCCGCATGTTTACGCGTCCCGGCGATGTCTATGACCAGGCGGGCATGGAGCGCGACTTCCACTCCCTGTGGAACACCGGCTATTTTGACGACCTCCGCATCGAGCGCGAAGAGAGCCCGAAGGGATGGATCGTCCACGTCTACGTGAAGGAAAAGCCGACGATTCGCGAGATCAAGTACATCGGGTTGAACGCGGTTTCGCAGAGCGACGTGCTGGACAAGTTCAAGGAACTGAAGGTAGGGCTGAGCCAGGAGAGCCAGTTCGATCCGACCCACGTGAAGCGGGCCGAGGTGGTGCTCAAGGAAATGCTGGCCGCCAAAGGCCACCAGTATGCCACCGTCACCACGGAGATCCGGCAGATTCCGCCGGCGGCCGTCTCCATCACCTTCAATGTGAAAGAGGGCCCCACGGTCAAGGTGGGGACGATCACGTTTGAAGGCAACAAAAAGGTTCCGTCGAAATACCTGAAGGCGGCGATGAAGAACCTGAAGCCGATCGGGATTCCCCATTCGCTGATTCTGGAGAACCTGTTTGCGCGCACCTATGACGCCACCAAGCTGGGTGAGGACGCCGAGCGGGTGCGCTTCGCCTTCCAGGACCGTGGATACTTCAAGGCCATCGTGGAAGACCCGAAGACGAAGATGCGCGATGTGAACGGCGTTGCCTGGTACTTCCCGATCAAGGCGCGGCACGGCAAGGTCGTGGACATCACGGTTCCGGTGGAAGAGGGCGAGCGCTACAAGCTGAAGGAGATCACCTTCACGGGGAACAAGGCGCTGACCAATACGGCTGCGCTGCGCCGCCTGTTCAAGACCAAAGACGGAGACTGGTTTAACCGGACTGAGGTCAGCAAGGGTCTGGACGATCTGCGCAAGGCCTACAGCACGCTGGGCTACATCAACGAAACCAACATTCCGAATACCGAAATCGACGAAGAGCACAAGACGATCACGCTGAAGATCGACGTGGATGAAGGCAAGCAGTTCTTCGTGCGGCGCATCGAATTCACCGGCAATACGACGACGCGCGACAAGGTGATCCGGCGCGAGTTGGCCCTCGAAGAAGGCCAGGTGTACAACTCCAACCTGTGGGAGTTGAGCCTGCTGCGCCTGAACCAGCTGAACTATTTCGAAGCGCTGAAGCCGGAACAGGATTCGGAAGTGCACCAGAACATCGCCGAAAACACGGTGGACATCGACCTGAAGGTGAAGGAAAAGGGCAAGAACTCGATTGGCCTGAATGGCGGCCTGAGCGGACAGACCGGCGCATTCGTAGGGCTGAAATACGAGACCAATAACTTTTTGGGATTGGGCGAATCGCTGCAGTTGTCGGCCTCGCTGGGCAGCTACCAGAAAAACGTGACGGTCGGCTTCACCGAGCCGTACCTGTTCGACAAGCCGATTCAGACCGGCTTTACCGCGTATTACCGAACCTTCAAGTTTAACCAGGCGCAGCAGGCCGGCATCTCCACCACCCAGGCGGCGACGTTGTCCGGCGCGTTTCAGAATGCGCTGCAGAACTATACCCAGTCGAGCCGGGGCTTTTCGCTCTCCAGCAGCTATGCGGTGCGGCGTTCGTTCAAACGCTTCGGCCTTACCTACTCGTGGGACGACTCGGACATCAATCCCATCTCGCTGGCCTCCAAGGATTATTTTTACGAGCTGGCATTCCGCGACGTCTCCGGCCCGAACGCGGTGCACGGGATCATGACCAGCAAGCTGGTTCCGAGCTTCAGCAGCAGCACCATCGACAATCCGATGCGGCCGCACAGAGGGCGCAGCTACTTTGTGGGCATGGATATTGCCGGCCTGGGCGGCAATGTGGACTACATCCGTCCGATTGGCGAGTACAAAACGTTCATTCCGATGAAGGGTCTCCATCCCAACAAGCAAGGGCTGCAGACCCTGGGCTTCCGCGTGCAGGGATCGTTCATCAGCGGATTCGCGGGCAAGACCGCGCCGCCGTTCGAGCGCTTCTTCCAGGGCGGCGACACCGATCTGCGCGGCTTCGATATTCGCACCGCCTCGCCGACCGCGCTGATCGCCGACCAGGTCGATGTGACCCTGACCAACCCGGATGGCAGCCCGGTTCCCAAGGATCCGAATAACCCGCGTGCCGGAAACTACACCATCAATGTTCCCATCCAGCGGCTGGTGTATCCGGGCGGCGACACCAGCATTGTCGGCAACCTGGAATACCGCATTCCGCTGGCCGGGCCAGTGACCCTGGCGCTGTTCGTCGATACCGGCATGAACATGGCGGTGCGCGAGTCGCAGCTCCGGCTGAGTGGAATGCAGGTCAGCGAGTTGGATGCCGCGCAGTTCGGCTGCCCGTCCTACGACCCGACCTACACCAGTTGCGTGGGAACGACGCAATTGAAAACCAGCCAGAACATTTATCCGCTGGCCCACACCAACTATGCTTTGCGCATGTCAACCGGCGCTGAGATGCAAATCCTGTTGCCGATGGTGAACGCGCCGTTCCGGCTCTACTACGCCTACAATCCCTTCCGGGTCGATACCGAAGCTCCGGTGACAAACCTGATCACCCGGAGCATGTTCCCGGCCGGCGAAGCGGGCGAGTTTACCTATCTGAATACCCTGGCGACGTATGATCCGGGGTATCGGCTGCGGGAACCCAGGAAGACGTTCCGGTTCACGGTGGCGACGACGTTTTAGGCAGGGGCTGACAACTTGGGGAAAAATAGGCTCAAACGGATAGATTGTGGTTTGACGCTATTTTTCCCTCAACCTATAATCATGGACATCCGTTAGAGGAATTTTTTGGATCGGGGCTGGAGCTGGAAAGTGTTCGGCTCGCCCGCCAGCTGAAAACTTTCTACGGAATCCCCGTGAACTCCGAAGAGGAGTTGAGGCAAATTTCATGAATCGCTACTTTGCATGTTTGGTCCCAGCCACGGCGCTGGCAATGATTCTCAGCGTACCCGCTTTTGCTCAGCCCGCCGCCACTGCACCTGCCGCCGCTGCGGCAGTTCCCGCATCGGCCAAGGTTGGCATCGTCAACATTCAAGCCGCCATCGTGGGCTCCAACGAAGGGCAGCGTGACTTCGAGGAGCTGCAGAAGAAATTCGACCCGAAGCGGCAGGAGCTGGAAGGCCTGAACAAGGAAGTAGACGAGCTGCAGAAGAAGTTCAATGCCCAGGGCGACAAGCTGAACGACGAGGCGCGGGCCGATCTGCTGAAGCAGATTGACTCCAAGAAGAAACAGCTGCAGCGCAACTACGAAGACGCGAACACCGACATCCAGGCGCAGCAGAACGACATTGCCAACCGCATCGGCCAGAAGCTGGTGAGCGTGCTGGACAAGTATGCCAAGGCCAATGGCTTCACGGTCGTTCTGGACGTCTCCGGCCAGCAGAGCCCGGTCCTGTGGGCCGCCAGCTCGGTGGATATCACCCAGTCCATCGTGGAGGCATACAACGCCGAGTCGGGCGTTCCCGCTCCGCCCAAGAAGGCGGCCGCTGCGGAGGCCAAGCCTGCGGCAGATGCCAAGAAGTAAAACTACCCAAAGAATAGAATCCAGGGCCGCCCACTCGCTGGGCGGTTTTTTTTGCCCAAGGGGTCTTTCTGTCCTGTGGAAATCTGGTGCAAAATTGTGCCGAAATGGATTGTGAACAACAGATTTCTAAAATAGAGCCGATGGCGAGCCCTCGGAATTGTCTGTATCTAATTGTAGATAATAGACTTAAATGATTTTTTAAAATGTCCTTGACGGCGGCGCTTCGGAGCTCTGAAAAAGCAGTATCCGGAAGTTTTGCACAAATCCATACTTGCGAATCTTTGATGGGTTGTGATCCGTGGATGGAAAATAGGCGGCTGAAGGGTGGGTCGAAGCCGGGTCGGGTAACGCTTCGCTGCCGGCCGCTGGCGCAGGGGTAACGCTTCGCTGCCGGCAGCCGGAGCGGGGAATCAGCTCTCGTCGCTGGAGACGCGCAGCACGGCGAGGAACGCTTCCTGGGGAATGTCCACCTTGCCGATTCGCTTCATGCGGCGCTTGCCTTCTTTTTGCTTCTCCAGCAGCTTGCGTTTGCGCGAAATGTCTCCGCCGTAACACTTGGCGATTACGTTTTTGCGCAGGGCGGCGACGGTTTCGCGGGCTACGATCTTGGCTCCGATGGCGGCCTGGATGGCGACCTCGAATTGCTGCCGGGGGATGAGCTCGCGCATCTTGGAGACCAGGGACTTGCCGCGATCGTAGGCGTAGTCGCGATGCACGATGATGGACAGAGCATCGACCGGTTCGCCGGCGACGAGGATATCGAGCTTGACCATGGGCGACTCCCACCATCCGGAGAGGTGATAGTCGAGCGAAGCGTAGCCGCGTGATACGGTCTTGAGCCGGTCGTAGAAATCGAGAACGATCTCATTGAGCGGAAGCTCGTAGGTGATCAGCACGCGGCTGGAGCCGACGTACTCGAAGTTCTTCTGCTTGCCGCGCTTTTCCTCGACGAGTTTGAGAATGCCTCCAACGTACTCCTCAGCGGTGAGGATGGTGGCGGTAATGATGGGCTCTTTGATCTTGTCGATGAGCGTGGGATCGGGCCAGCGCGAAGGGTTCTCGACCTGGAGGACCTCGCCGTTGGTGAGCGTGACGAAGTAGCGCACGCTGGGCGCGGTGATGATGAGGTCGAGATTGTACTCACGCTCCAGACGTTCCTGGATAATCTCCATGTGCAGCAGGCCGAGGAAGCCGCAGCGGAAGCCGAAGCCGAGGGCGGTGGAGCTTTCCGGCTCGAAGAAAAACGATGCATCGTTGAGGCGAAGTTTTTCCAGCGCATCGCGCAGCAAGCCGTGCTCGTGCGAGTCGACCGTGTAGAGTCCGGCGAAAACCATGGGCTTGATGTCTTCAAAGCCGGGCATGGCTTCAATGGCGGGATGGTCGGCGTCGGTAATGGTGTCGCCGATCTTCACGTCGCCCACGGTTTTCATGGTGGCGAAGAAGAAGCCGACTTCGCCGGCGGTGAGTTCGCCGATCTCCTGCGCCTTGGGGGTGAGCACGCCCATGGAGTCGACGAGGAACGTGGTGCCTTTGGCCATCAGCTTGATCTTCTGTCCCTTGTAAAGACGGCCGTTGACCACGCGGGCGAGGATGCCGACGCCGCGGTAGCTGTCAAACCAGGAGTCGAAGATGAGTGCCTGCAGAGGCGCGTCGATGCTGCCTTTGGGCGGAGGAACCTGGTGCACGATCTGCTCCAGAACTTCGATGACGCCCGCGCCGGTTTTGGCGCTGATGGCCAGAGCATGGGATGCGTCGAGGCCCACGGCGCTTTCGATCATCTCCTTGGTGCGTTCGACGTCCGAGCTGGGAAGATCGATTTTGTTGATGACGGGAATGATTTCCAGGCCGTGGTTGATGGCGATGTAGCTGTTGGCGAGGGTCTGCGCCTCGACACCCTGGGTGGCATCGACCACCAGCAGCGCGCCTTCGCAGGAGGCCAGCGAGCGCGAGACCTCGTAGGAGAAATCGACGTGGCCGGGCGTGTCGATGAGATTGAGCTGATAGGTCTGCCCATCCTGGGCCAGGTACATCATGCGGACGGCGTGGGCCTTGATGGTGATGCCACGCTCGCGCTCCAGGTCCATGGCGTCGAGGACCTGCTCCTGGCCGGCCATCTCGCGGGCGCTGAGCGAGCCGGTGATCTCCAGCATACGGTCGGAGAGAGTGGTCTTGCCGTGGTCGATATGCGCGATGATCGCGAAATTACGAATCGAGGTGCGGTCCATGCTTTGCTTTCAAACGCCCGCACGAATTGCGAGGCTGCGATGAAGTTCTGTTTTCATTTTAGCATTCGCGCGGAGAGCGCGTCGTTGGCGACGAAGCCCGCAGAGGCGTGAGCGACAGCAGCGCGCTCCTGGACGCGACATATCGTGGCGATGGAAATTCCCGGCAAACTAAGTGAATACCCCAAGGTTTGCAGCGACTCGCGACCCCGATCGCAAACATCCTGCAACTCAGGCGAGACAATTGGGTTCAAAGTTGAAGAAGGAGGACTACTTTGCGAAAAATTAGTGCAATTGTTTTCTCGCTTTGTCTATTCACGGTGTTTGGGATGGCACAGGTTCCAACGTCGGGCAATGTGTACTTCGGCTACTCGCTCAATCATGGCAGCACGGGACTCACCGATACGGGGACTCTGAATGGCTGGGAAGGATCGCTGGAAGGCAGGGTCTTTCCGCATGTTGGACTGGTCGCCGATGTGAGCCAGCAGTACGGCTCGCTGTACATTCCGGTTTTCGGTGAGAGCGCGTCGGAACGGACGAGCAGTTACCTGTTCGGGCCGCGCGTGTCGTTTACGGTGGGCAAGTTCCGGCCGTTTGTGCACGCGCTGATCGGTGCGGGCCATCTGCACGAATCGGCATTCGATGAGGGCGAGCACGGCGAGGTCGCCTATGCGGACGCACTCGGCGGCGGAGTGGACTACCATCTGATTCCGCACCTGAGCTGGCGACTGCAGCTGGATGCGTTGCAGACGAACTTCCACAGCTCATGGCAGAACAACACGCGATTTACCACCGGGCTGGCGTTCAAGTTCTGAGCCGCGGCGGAGCGCGTAACTACCGGGGCCGGTGCAGACGATTGGGGAATGTGCCGATCGTTTGCGCCGGCGGTGTGTTGTTTGGTTTGGTGAGGTCCGCCGTCACCGAACAACTTTTCATCGCAAGCCGCGTTCAAGGGACAGACGGCTGCGGCGCTAGGTCACTCCACTTCGTTTCGTCCAGCGGGAATGGGTAGGGAATGGGGTCATCTCCGGCAGAAGTAGAATGGGAGCTATGTTGATTCTGGCTTCGCAATCGCCACGGCGGGCTGAGTTGCTGCGCAACGCGGGATACACCTTCGAGGTTCGTCCGGCGGATGTGGATGAGCGGGTGCGCGCCGGCGAAGCGGCAGAGGAGTATGTGACACGGCTGGCGCGGGAAAAGGCGCTGGCGGTGCTGGCAACGGCTCCCGCGGGCGCGGTGGTGCTGGGGGCCGACACTACGGTCGTGCTGGGTGGGGAGTGCCTGGGCAAGCCGGTGGACGCCGCCGACGCGCAGCAGATGCTGGCGCGGTTGAGCGGACGCGTCCACCAGGTGATGACCGGGGTGTGCGTGGCGTGGCGCAAAGCGGCGCAGGAAGACGCCGAAGTGTGCGCCACGGTGGACGTGGAAGTGACCGAGGTGGAGTTTGCGGCGATGAGCGGCGAGGAGATTGCCGCCTACGTTGCGACCGGCGAGCCAATGGACAAGGCAGGGGCGTATGGGATTCAGGGCGCGGCTTCGCGCTGGATTCCTCGCATACGGGGATGCTACTTCAACGTGGTGGGGCTGCCGGTGGCGCGGGTGAGCGCGATGCTGGTGCAGCCGCTGGTGCCACAGATCTAATAGGCAAATTCAACCACAGAGACAAAGCCCCACATCTGCGAACGTCGGCAGAATGTAGGACACCTGCGCGCCTCGGATCTGAATCGCGGTCCGCGAGAGATCAAAGTCAAATTCAAAGACAAGGTCAACTACCCCACTCAAGCCAAAGGAAGGCTTGAATGGGGCACCCTGGAATGCCTGGAATGCCTGGAACGCGGCTATGCCGTGGACAGGGATTCCATGAGGTGGGCGAGAAGCGCGGCGCGGCGGGGCATCTGGCGGGCGAGGATGAATTCGTGCGGGGAGTGGGCGTGGTCACCGACCGCGCCCAAACCATCTAGCGTCGGAATTCCGAGGGCGGCGGTGAGGTTGCCGTCGGAGCCTCCGCCGACGGAGGCTTCGGCGAGAGAGAAGCCGAGCTGGGTGGCGGCGTGGTGGGCGAGGCGATAGAGGCGCACCGTTTCCTTGGAGCGCTCGAAGGGCGGCCGCTCGACGCCTCCGTGGAGTGAAAGGCGGCAGCGGGAATCGCGCGGGCGCAGGCGGTGCAGCGCGGCATCGGCGCGGGCGGCCTGCGATGCGGTGCGGAAGCGCAGATCGACGACGACTTCGGCCTGGGCGGCGACGACGTTGGAGCGGCTGCCTCCGGAGATGAGTCCGGGGTTGAGGGTGAGTCCGCGTTCGGGGCGGGAGAGTTCGCTGATGGCGAGGACCTGGTGGGCGGCTTCGACGATGGCGGAGGCTCCGCGCTCGAAGTCGAGTCCCGCGTGGGTGGCGTGGCCGTGGACGCGGAGGGTGTAGCGGGCGACTCCTTTGCGCGCGGTTTTGCAGGCTCCCTCGGCGCCGGCGGCGGGTTCGAGGACCAGGACGGCGCTGGAGGCGAGAGCCAGGCGGCGGGTGAGCGGGTGCGAGGCGGGGCTGCCGATCTCTTCATCGGGCACCAGAAGGAGCGTGACGTGGCAGGGCAGCGGGCCGCGAGCGGCGAGGGCGCGCAGGGCGAAGAGCGCCTGCACAATGCCGCCCTTCATGTCGAAGGCTCCGGGGCCGTAGAGACGCGGGCCGCTCTGGCGCCAGGGCATGGCCTGGAGAGTTCCGATGGGAAAGACGGTGTCGGTGTGTCCGAGGAGCAGGATGCGCGGGGCGCGGCGCGGGGCGCGGAAATCAAATTGCAGAGCGGGGCCGAGTCCGGGAAATTTGTGGAGACGCAGGCGTGGGGACAATGTCGAGAAATCCGCGGCGATGAGGGAGACGAGTGCAGCGAGGGCCTCCGGCGCGGCGGAGGGGGATTCGTGCTCGACGTAGCGGCGGAGGGTGGAGACCATCTCCGGGAGTTGTGCGGTGAGAGTACGGAGAAGCGGCGATGTTGAAAGTTTTGGCATGGGCGTGAGCCGGCGGTGATGATTGTAACTTGGGGCGGAAAGCGGGAGGAGCTTTCCGCGTGATTTAGAGACGCGACGGAGCGGAAAATGCGGTGCTTGAATCGAACCCGTTCAAAGCCGCGCGAAGAGGTGGGAAGGTTGAGATTACGCTCCAGTGTTAAGGCTCGGAGTGGCGCGTGGAGAGGCGTTTTGAGGGCGAAGAATTGCAGTCGAGTTATTCACGGAAGAATATTTGCAGGTGAGAAGACGCTGCTCGGCCTCCAATGCTATCGTTGATTGCCTCTTATCGTCGCGATGTTGGAGACAACAGAGCTGACGTGCGTAACTAAAATCACCGTAAGCGCTCCGCCGGAGATGGCGGTAGCGGAAAGGACCAACAATGGCTGATGTCAAGACCCCCGCCCCTGCCGATTTCACCAACCTCTTCCTGAAGGGAGTGGAGCAAGCGGCCGATTTGCAGAAGAAGTCGCTGGAAGCCGCCCTGGTGCAGAATGCCGAAGTGATCGCAACCTACAAAAAGGGAGCGGCGGCGTCGAATATTCCGAACGTGTTTGACCTGGCAGGCAAGGCCCTGGAAAGCTATATCGAAGCGCAGAAGAGCGTGATCGACCAGATTGTGCAGCAGACCACCGCGCTGGTGGAGAGCACGAAAGGCAGCGGCGTTTCGGCGCAGAAGGTTGCCGAGACCTTTACCAAGAACATCGAGCAGTCGATCGAGCGTACCGTGGAAGTGCAGAAGAAGGCTCTGGAGCTTGCGGTGTCGCAAGCCAAGGCATCCTTAGGACGCAGCTAATCAACCCCACGGCGTCATAGCTGCGGCGCAGCTATGACGCCAATCACTTCCGGCAAGATCCCAGAAAACGATGATTGCGGCGAGGCTGGCGCGGATCTGCGGCGAGGCTGGCGCGGATCTGCGGCGAGGCTGGCGCGGATCTGCGGCGAGGCAGAAGCGAGCTTCTGCGCGTCCTTTCCAACGGTCATCGAGCGCAGGCTGCTATACTTTATTTTTTTGCAGGGGATTTTATCCTCGGGACGGTCCATTGAGCGATTTTCACGACACAAACCTTACGCCAGAAGTGCTGACGAACCTTCCTCTCGACAGCGTAGCTATTCAAAAGATATTGCCGCACCGCTATCCGTTTCTGCTGATTGACCGGGTGGTGGAGCTGGAGCGGAAGAAGCGGATCGTCGCCATCAAGAACGTGACGGCGAATGAAGAGTTTTTCCGGGGACACTTTCCGGGGAATCCGATTATGCCGGGCGTGCTGATGGTGGAGGCGATTGCGCAGACCGGGGCCACGCTGCTGATGACCGAGATTCCCAACCGCGCCGAGATGCTGACGGTGTTTACCGGGATCGAGCGGGCGAAGTTCCGGCGGCAGGTGATTCCGGGCGACCAGCTGCGCCTGGAGGTGAACGTGATTGTGTGGCGCAGGACGGCGGTGAAGATGGAAGGCACGGTTCTGGTGGATGGCAAGGTGGTTTGCGAGGCGACGGTGACCTGCCAGCTGGTGAGCTTGAAGAAGCCGGAGCCGTCGGCCGAGACGAGCGCGGAGTAGGCAGATGGCCATTCATCCCAGCGCCGTGGTGGACGCAAGTGTGCGCGTGCCGGATTCGTGCACGGTCGGGCCGTTCTGCCTGGTGGGCGCGCAGGTGGAGATGGGCGAGCACTGCGAGCTGGTTTCGCACGTGGTGCTGACGGGGCCGACCCGGCTGGGCAGCCATAATCGCATCCATCCCTTCGCGGTGGTGGGGATGGGGCCGCAGGACTTGACCTTCAAGGGCGAGCCAACGCGGCTGGAGATTGGCGACCACAACGAAATTCGCGAGTATGTCACCATTCATCGCGGGACGGTGAAGGGCGGCGGGCTCACCAAGATTGGCTCGAAGTGCCTGCTGATGGCCTACGCGCACATCGCTCACGACTGCTTCATCGGCGACAACGTGATTATGGCCAACGCGGCGACCTTGGCCGGACATGTGACGGTGGAGGAGTGGGCGGTGGTGGGTGCGCTGTGCCCGGTGCATCAGTTTGTGACCGTGGGAAAGCACTCCTACGTTGGCGGCGGGACGACGATCACGCAGAACGTGATGCCGTTTGCCAAGGCTTGCGCGGTGCGCGACGTGCACGCCTATGGCGCGAATGCGATCGGGCTGGAACGGAGAGGCTTCAGCAAGGAGCGGGTGAAGGCGATTCAACGGGCCTTCCGGGTGCTGCTGGCGGCTAAGCTGAATACCACGCAGGCGCTGGAGCGGATCGAGCGCGAGGTGGAACAGACCGAGGATGTGAAGCTGCTGGTGGAGTTCATTCGCAAGAGCGAGCGCGGGATTGTGAAGTAGGGGTTGCAGAGATTTTAGAGTTTCAAGGTGGAAGAGCAAGAGTGGAAATCGTTTGGCGGTTGAAAAGCCTGGGACGGCGCGGAGATTCGGAGATTGCTGGGGCCCTTCGCTTCGCTCAGGGTGACACGAAGATCTAAAAATCAGAAATACCCCGATCGGGGTGACGCGGAAATCTAAGTCAAGTTCACAGGCTGAGAAGATGTGTGGACGATCAGGCGCCGGGGCAGTATGCTCCGGCTTTGTTGTGGGGGTCGGAAAAAAGTGGGGACGAGGAGCGCGGAATGGCGACGAGGCTGGGATTGATTGCGGGGAACGGGAAGTTTCCTCTGCTGGTGCTGGATGCGGCGCGGGCGAAGGGCTAT
>Ga0316217_10001320_pt1 | contig 32664 bp, 40 predicted proteins | sample 1anoAmetaG_FD_203633 | JGI IMG/M metagenome (GOLD analysis project Ga0316217, IMG submission 203633) | Freshwater microbial communities from Trout Bog Lake, Wisconsin, USA - 1anoA | ecosystem: Environmental > Aquatic > Freshwater > Lake > Hypolimnion/Profundal zone | place: USA: Wisconsin... | reverse complement strand
CTTCCTTCCTCTGCCCCTAAAGCCCTCTCTATATATACTTATCTCTTTATTATATGGGTCAGCAGGCAGGGAGTTTGCCATTTTAGTGGAGTTTTAAGCGGACTTGGACCTTGGGGTGGGAGCTGAGGATCAGAGCTGCCGGTGGCTGTGGATTGGACCAGTTTTTTTTGATGGGCTCAGGAAGTGCCGAAGGGGTTTTTGTTGAAATTATGCGGTTTCTGCTTCTAAAGAGAGCCCAAGGGCCAGGAGTTGAGATCTCAAGTGCGAGATGCCTCAAATTACAGTTTTTGCCAAAACTACTTCAATTTAAGTGGCCCCGAGGTTGCCGAAATACGGGGGTTAACCACGCCAAAAAAGCATCAGATTTTTAAAACAAACAGAAGGAGGCGAGGGGGAGAGGTTTGCGAATTGGGCAAAATGTCGATTTTGGGAGAGCTGACAGTAGCGGAGGGAAGATGGCTTTAAATGTTGGTGGGTATTATACGATTGATATAAACTAAAATGAGCGCCTTAGAGAAAATCAGGAGCAGACTGGACAAAGAAAGTGAAAGCCTCAGCATGATGGATCTGTCAGAAATTGCCATCGGACGCATTACCGATGAAACCAAAAAATTTCTGGAGCGCTTCAAGAAAGTCAAGGTACTTATCCTGCGCCACTGCGATCTTGATTCCCTTGACAATTTGCCCAGCTGGAAGCTAACAGCAATTGACCTGAGTTAAAATCGGTATATTTAATCCTAGTTAGATTCAAAGACGATATTGTCGCCAAGCTAATCACCATCCCTTCCCTCACACAGATCCTCCTCATGGAGAACTCACTCTCCTCCCTAGACACCCTCAAGCAACTTGCTGCTCTCAAACACCTGCAGGAAGTGGACTTCACAGGCAACCCCGTCGCCAGCCAACCCAACTATCGCCCCATCTTGTTCGACAGGTATCCTGTCCTTAATGCAGCATTAAGAGTCTGGAGCTTGTTGACCAAAGAGACCTGAATGGCGATTTCCCCGCTGAGGAATAGGAAGAAGATGAGGAGTCTTAGTTTAACTAAGACGAAGACTATGCCTCTGAGGAGGAATAGTACGACGATGAAGAATAAAGCGAAGAGGTCAGCTAGAAGCCTAAAAGAGGCGGCAAAAAGAAGTGAATTTGTATCGCTTATAATATCAATCTCACAGAACCAAGGATAGGCACTTTGCTTTGTTTGCAGTCTTCAGCCGAGATCTAGAATTTTCGATCTTTAGATCTCGAAGGCAATGCCTGTCTATTCCTTGATAAAAGGTATTTCTCAACTGAATAATGTCTGATAATCGCTTTTCCGCCTGTTTCAGTACCCGAATATCACCCAAAATGAGGAAAATCATTTGGAATGGCTAAGATTGCAACTGTCACCATGAATGCTAACATCGCCAACCAAACAGCTAAAGAATAGCAGTAAGAAAGATAAAAGTATCTTTGGCGAACTGGCATGGTAGATCTACTGAACAACATATGTTCGGATCCAACTGCTGCAACCCAACTCTTCTACTCCATCGCCAATGTGAAGCTTGTTTGGCCAGCTATCTTGAGTTTGGGAGCTTCAAAGCTAAATTTAGACCATTGAGCCTTTGGGCTGCAATCGGTGTATAGACGTATCCAAAAATAACGATAGCCAAAGAATAGTGTGGGAGATAATTCATACATTAAGATAAGATAGCTATCACCAAATTACTCTATAGACCTCATACTCCTTGATCTTGAAGAATTTGCCCTCACTCACTCCAGTCAAAGCCTTCCAGGCCTCTTGATTGTAGTGGTACTTGCCGTCGCAGTTGTAGCTAAAGGGGAAGTTGGTGCAACTGGTCAAATTCATGTGGCACAGATTGGTCACTGCCAGGTCGCTACCTCCTCCGAACACTGGCCCCTCAGTTGGTATGCATTGTATGGCTTTGTCGGTCCGCAAAAGGCTCATTTTTTATTTGAGGTCAATCGACAGCAAGAAGCTCTATTTGGTCTAATCTGCGGCCATACCTTTGACCATGTTCCAAGTGAGCGGAGTGTAGCCAGCGATGATTTTGTCGAACTCCGTCAGTATGATAGTCAGAGTGTGAGGCTTATTATCGCAGACTTAATGGAACCTGCTCCCAACATAACCGTTTTCTGAAGCTCTGAACAAGAACTAGAGCTAGGTAGGCCAATCGAGGGCTTCGTAGATGAATTTGATGTCTTCTGTCTTCTCGGGAGGAATGATCTTGGACTCAAGGATGTTCTTTCTTTCAATGATTCTGGATATCGAAGCTATTTTCTCGACCTTTACCTTCTTTATGTACTGGCTGATCATCTAACCCTCCAAAACTGTCAGATTAGCTGCGATTCTTTCGATCTCTCGGGTGAAGCCTCTAAGTACAGTACTTTCAGCTTTGGCGAGCTAAGCGTTAGACTCTTTAAGTTTTTGATAAAACTCCTCCCCCAGGGCTCCTTTGAAGGGGATTGGATCTCCATCAAAAAACACAGAGTCCACAATCTCCTGGTATTCTTTATCGAAGCCCTTCAAAAAGAATTTATCCAGAAGGACCTTTCTGCGTTCTTTGAGACTGCTAAAAACTCTGAGCTAGATTTTGTCGAGGTTGGCGATGAGCTGCTGATGCATGTTGTTCCTGTTCTAGATCAAGGTGGTGAAAGAGGTCATCTTGATGAGGCCACAGGTCTAATGGGTTTTTGCGCAAACCGGGCACATAGGAGCCTCGCACATCAGTGCGTCGGCCTGGCAGGTCTTGCTGATGCACATTGCGCTCACGGGGAAGGCCTTCGGACAAAATATTTCTGGATAGTTGATCTAACTCTCCTTCATATTTTCAAGAGGCAGGTCCATGATATTTCTGAGGATGTGGCCTGCTTCGTTGGTACCCGCGTCGGTGACGATCTCCTTTTTCTGCGGCTTGAGATTAGCTCCCATTCACTCACTTATAACAATTATGAATCAGATCAGTTCGAGCTGGATTAATTATAAGATGTTGCGACAAACTCCATTCCAGACCTCTGGGTTTGAGTTGATGTTAGTCATAAACAAAAAAGTAAAGGGCTTACGTTTCAATAAAAATGCATTATATTCATCTGCGTTTCTCTGCGATAGTTAGCCTCAAATTTTAAATTAAATCTTGCAAATTTTAAGTACCGACTTAATATAATAAGGATCCCAGTTTTTTACGCTTGTTCCTTGGGTTTGGACAAAAATAATAAAAAAATGGATGTTGGTGCTTTATTTGTACTCTTTGATTTTACCACGGATATGGGTTTAGAGATTGCGATAAGGCTGGCAAGAAATGAAGCTAAGACTAGCATAAAAAAAGAACAAATCAAGCACTTTTGAAAATGAAGGTAGAACTTCAAAAATATTGTAGTCCCTTCGAGTTTATTGGGAACTTTCCACTGGACCCAAATTAATAATTGAAGATTTGGCTACCTTCAACATGAATAATGATCAAATGGCTGTTTTTTGTTGGCTTTGTTACAGTTTACACGAAAAAAAGAAAGAAAGTACCATTTTACTGAAATAGGTGTGTTTTAATTTTCCATAAGAATTGAATTAAAATGTTTAACCATTGACTAATAGGTCAATCATGTCAATATTTTTGAAATTAAACAAAATCTAAAAACAAAGGTGTGCAAATAGATTGTAAAAAGAGATTTTTCTCCATGTTTCTCAACCAAACAGTAAGCCAAACAGATTAGAGCCAACCAAATCTATTGGTTTATAGTAGGAATAATTGAGAGATTGCCTACATTCATTTATAACAATCATAATTAGTCAGTTTGTTGTTTTTAATGCGATCTTGGATACTCAAGGAAAGGTATATTCTTGGTTTTGGGAACTAAAATGAAATCCAGAGCTAATTCTCAGGAAAACATGACCAGAGTTGCATTTAGGCGAATTCTGTCTAAGCTCACAAATAAATCAAATGATATTTTTGGAAAGCTTTTGCATTAAATCTATCTTTGCATTATTTATAATTGAAGACCATGATTAATGACAATAAGCAACTCTATGAAACTCATTTAGTCGACCAATTCTCAGACATCTACTCTTAGTACGCCGATTTGAGCCCAAATAATGTACTTTTGGCGATAGACAGCAACTTTTGCCCGACGTAGCGAACAGACAATAGATACTTTTCATGCAATACGAGATGGAAAAACGAGGCAAAAATCTAGGAATGGCTCAGACACGGCTGTTCAAAATAGAATAGGGCGTTCTTTTCCAAGTTACTGACTCTTCCGAATAAAAAAAGATACCCTTCCCCATCGAAATCGTCATGGTTAGACGCAACAACGAACTGTGGTAGTCCAAGTACGAACAGTTCAAGGCTAAAATTATCTTAAAATTCACAGAAAGGTCGGATATCACAGTGTTTTTCAGAGAGATCATTGAATGGAGAGAGGTCGGTATGTTTCTCCAGGCGGAGATTCAAAAGAAAAAAGGCAAGAAATTCAATAAACTTGCTTAGAAGTTTCGCATTACGGTCGCAGAAAAGGTTTCGGAAAAGATAAAAAATATGAAAGAAGCATGCACTAATCTGCAAAATTTAAGAGTAAAGGTCAAAATAAATGATATTTTAAGACATAATCTAAGTGACAGATCCATGATCAACAAACTTCTAAGCGAGTGGAAAACCAAAATACACTTTGCGAGCAAAACTGTTTCCTCACTAAAACTAGTTTTTCTTTAACTAAAATCACAAATCAAAGCAAAAGGAACTTTAGTCTTATGGGCTCAAGGCTCAGTGGCTAAGCAAATCACTTTTAACCAATAACCCCAGCAAATAAATGGAAGCACTTATATCTCCATACTCAATCAAACCAAAGACAGCTAGTTTGAGTTTAAGAACCTAGATTGCTATGCTGAGATTCAACTTGAGGTCGAAATGAATGGAGTTGTGTTCAAGAGCGAAAGATTCATACTCAATGATCTTTTTAAAATAGCATCTCAGTGTAGATTTCTTTAGATCAATTTGGCCTACAAGACTCAAGTTATTTACCTAAAGATGAGTTTATAAGCTTAAGGCATTTCTTTGTATCAGAAACAAATAGAGATTACGCCAAAGCATTACAGAGTAATCGATTAAGTCTATCTTAAAGGACAGTCTCGCTTCTAATTGACTGATATTCACAAATTTTACGTCAAAAACTTGCAAAACTAACGTCAAAAGCTTGGAAAGTACATAAGCTTTAATCGTGTAAGACAAATATTTGACCTCCTGGGAGTTTAGGAGCTTATAAACAAGTTTTTCATTGTCTCACCATTCAAAGACTATGTCAGTATTGAGTGTAAAGGCTCAGCAGTTTATGAATACTTTGTCGACAATTATGAAAAATAGTGCCTTTACGATGTTGAAAAGCTCAGTTGGAAATTCGGTGAGTTGAGCTGCAAAAAAGTGCTTTTTGCTCTAAAGTCTTTTGACTAAAACCCAAAATTTAACTTTACAGAACCTTTTCTTTTTTTAGTGGAAAAAATATATGCTCTAGCTTTCCTATAAACTGTGAATCGTTGGAAAGGAGAGCTTTTTGAGAAAAATGTGGAAGGTGTTTAGGCTTTAGCTTTTTTCTTATCCTTGGCTGTAGTTAAATGCTTCTCTTCGTTGTTTGTGCAACAATAACTCGTGAATAAAAGGGCTTTACCGTACAACTCTTTGCTTTTTACCTACATTTTACAAAAGCATAGGCCTTAATTAGTCGGCAAATTCTGCAAAATATAGCTCAATATTGAAGCTTACTTCGGTCAACACTTTGTCAGCCTATTCTCTCAGCTCCTAACTGACGATATGTTTGCCAGAATTCTTCTCATGATCTTAGCTGACCAAAGACAGAATCCAAGCCTCTACATTGAAGGACTGATAGCCCTTTTCTTCACCATAATTGATAAAGTAGAAAAATACAAATGCGCCTATTTGAGTGCTGAGCATTACATCCTTACTTTTTAGTAAATTTGCTATAGTTTTTAAGACAAACACTCCTTGTTCGCTGAAATAGATTACTGGCAGAAAATAGTTTCAGCATAGTGTAGTTCCTTGGAGTTCAAAGAACTTGCTGATGAAATGACCGACTTTTACTTGGCCAACAGCTATTTTGGGGATTTGGGAGAAATATCAAGGCAAATATACCAAGAGTTCATAAGTTATCACTATAAAAATGAGATGGATCTACGTAAAATTCTCCTTTTCATTGACAAGATCGAGGTCGGAGAAATCTGTAATGAACTCAACTTGACTATATTTCAGTCTGCTTCCAAAATTTATGAGCACAACTTCAAAGGAGTTGATTTTACCAAGATTTAGCATTACATCTAGCTTCGATTGGTCAAACTTGAAGAACTCAATATCATTTGCAACAATGGTAAGGTTTCTTTGAGCTGTTGCATTGATCCTAAAGAGATTCCTTCTAACCTTTACTTTCATATCGTTAAACCTTTGGTTTTAACTTATCATATGTCTCCTGAAGCCAATCGCAACATCTTCTTGCAAGTTTATATCAAAGACAATACCTAGATTGACACCTTGGAGAATCCACTACCCAAAAAGTACTGCGAAACTTACTTCTAAAAGAATCTAAACAAATAAGATGTCCTCTTTTGTAGGAAGTTCAGCAAATCGTTTCGAATGAGAGAAAACAACTTTAACTTACTTTACAGTAAGCTGGGATGGTTTGGAAATCATTACCTTTTTCCAGACGACAGACTCATCAGCGTTTAATTTATCAATCCTTCTAAATCCACAGATTAGAGCATCAACAAAAACATTGCTTTGCTGAATCGCTATACTCGGGTGGTATATGGCAAGACCATTCTTCCAAGAACTTTAGTTCAATAGAAATCTGTCTGTGTTGAGCTTATAAAGGAAGGAGTTCTCACTTCCATATAACGTTTAGGATTATCTACTAATGCAAACGATGCCCATCTGTATAGCAGTGCTAGCAGATTGCTTTGCTACTGTTTGGACAATTTCAGCATTCACAGTTCGATGCAGTTTCTTGAATTTTACTACAAAATCAACGAAAGACTACCTTTAATAGGCTATCTCAGCTATCAGCCTAAACTTTATTACTCTCTGACTGGTTTCACCTTTCAAGTTTTCAACTCAGTGTCAACTTCGATTATAATCATCTCACCAAAAGGCCCATAATTCGTGACTGATTTGAGCCAAGAGGAAATCGCAGAAATTGAGGAAAGAGCCAGTTGGATAACAAAACTTCCAAACTAGATATAGTTAGGATATACAAGCAAACAGATGCTATTTGATGAATATCTGCATTGGCTTAGATTGAACATTTTAAGAAGATTGGGACGAACTGCAGAGAAAAAGGGGAAGAGTAGACGTTGGCCCAATTCCTTAGTAAGCACTTCTATAAGCATCCCGAACTATTAGCTCCATAACTTTTACTAAGTGATGAATGAAACCAAGCAAATCATCCAGTTTGAATTCAAAGAGAAAAACAGGCTGCCGTAACCCGTAGTTTTCAAGGAATTCGCCTTGATCCAAAACAGGTGGAAGTAGGTGCACTGTATAACGCAGCTGAAAACATCAGCTGCTAACTACTTTTACGTGCTGGAAAAGATAGAAAGGAAGAAGTACATCGTTGAGGAGAATAGGTTCATCAAGGCTTCTGAGAATGAGATGAAGGTAGTTGTGCTAAGTGACGATATTGCCAACTCCATGGAGGTTATCAGCTATGAGCTCAATAAAATGTTTCATTTATGACCTATTCTTATATAAATGCCACACTCAATAAAATAAGTATATCAGTCTTGGGGTGCAGAGTCCACCAAATTGCGTTCCCGGATGATGTTGTCCAAGGTGCCTCCACGTTGGTACTAGGTGAAGAGCACCAGGCAAATGGAAAATAGGCACATTCCCATAAACAGCCAATCGAAAAGGACGAAGTGCCGGAGAAGATCTGTATTCTGGGAAATGCCTGTTATCATCTAGAAAGTTGTGCTTGGTTAGGAAAGAGGTACACATAGGTTCGGGGCAAGCCACATTGCTGCAGAATCACGGCAGCTAAGAAGTAAACTCCATAGACCAACGAAAAAAAGTATATCTGGGTGGCTGAATCCAAAATGTTGAGCCTCCTCCTACGCAAAATGTAGTCCAAGAAAGCCTTCAAATTCATGGAAAAGCTTCTAACGCTCGTAACCATTAGATAGCCCATAAAGAAGAAAGATACGTATTGAGAAATCTGGTTAACGACCTGATTGAACTCCTTTCCGATGATGTATTCCATGAAGCTGAGGAGGCGAGTGATGGGGTCAGTTGACATTTTGCGTCCACGAATGGTGTTTATAATGGTAAGGACTATGCGGGTTATGGAGTAAGCAGCCAAGAAGAAAGACATCTTCCTGAAGAGTTTGCCAAGCAGCGTTTCTGAGACTATGTGCCTCCTCTCCTCCTCAAGAATGTCTCGGTAATGCAGAAAACTCTACTAATGCACTTTGTGTAGAGTCTAAAGTTCCCTTTGACTCTTGGTCTTGTCTTGCTCAAGTTTCTACAACTTCTCCTTCCTTTCATTCCCACTGATCCATCCTTTCATCAGACTGAACAACTTCGATGAATTTCCTCGTTAGACCTCCAACTCTTTAGTGAGCTCAGCTATCTTATGGTTAATCTTGAGCAATTCAAGTTTTTGAATTTTGGTCTTTTCGATTATAAAGTGTATCTCTTCCTGGGTCTTGAGTTTGGCACTTGCAATCCGATGTATTTCTTTCTGGTTCAGCAGATTATAGTACACGTAGGGACTCCAAATGGCCCCGTATGCCGACATGAGTGCCATCAGATACACCCCATAATGCACCACAAGGTCAATCAGCAATTTCAATTGGAACATCGCACCACCCGTTACCAGCCACTGGTCATAGAGGATCTTCACGAAAAGCGCCAAGTACAAAACGCAGCCAGCCAATCCAACAACAGGTACTTCTACTCCACACAACTTGCACCCCTCACCCGCCATCGGCAGTCTACTGATGAGACACAGAGGTAGCACTATCTCGCACATTATCACCTGTATATACCAACATTTACCAACACCCACAGAACGATGTACCAGTAGTTTTCGGAGATAGGCAGTCGCATTATCTCGAAAAGATACATGGAAAGAAGACTGATGGAGCATGCAAAGGTGATGACAAAGACTAATCGTGATGGCCAATGCCTTATTTGCTTCTCGATAAGGTAATAGGTGACGATAGCATTGCCAAGCCAGCTGAAGAAGGCGAAGGACAGGAAGAAAGCAAGGTTGGGATAGGCAGTACCGAGTTCTTTGAGCCAGGCCATCAGAGAGGCCAACAAACTCATCATTATTACTACGAACTCTCAGAATTATTATTAAACACTAGATTGTAATGACATACTAAACATAATATAACAGACTTTTTTTACATCATTTTGATTTCTTGAGCTTTTCCTCATGGCTTCTCTTGATGAAATCACTCAGTACCAGTTCCTGAATCCTATAACGCCCTCTCATCTTTTCCATTCTTATGCCAGGAGCTGATTTTGAACGAATGGCATCCTTTTTGCCTCTGCCTTTTTCTCCCGAAGTGACTGTTTGTGATGTTAGAGGGTAGAAACTCTCGAAGTAGCTGTTTTTTAGGAGCTACAGGATATCTCCTCCATAGATCATATATGTGGTTTTTAGGCGTATTATTGAATCACTCCGAGTGCAACGAGTACAGTTGCATACGCCTCTGCAATAGGGACATAATCCAGCTTTTTCTCCCTGTCCCTCTTCATAATTGGCCAAGCAATCGATGCAGTATTTTCTCCCACAAACGTATCTACTATCTAAATCACATCAAATTTACGTTTTTTGTTGTAGTGGAGGTAGGAATCCCTCCTATATTGCTCCCTATTATGGTACCCTGTGGTGGAAAAACTGAATCGTTATTCTAAATAGTGCAAAAAGTACTTTTGAGGACTTGGTGACGATATGAGTCAAAATAGGGAGAAGATGGCTCTATTTTGCAAGGCTAAGAGGATGAGTACTTGCAAGTGACTAATCTCGACTCTGCCTCAATCTATTTGCAATCATGGCACATTGCAAATTTTTAGGACTAAAGTTTGGGTTAGAGAAGAGGACTGTCTCTAAGGTCATTCATTTCGCGAAATTCCTTTTAACTAAAAGTCCTTGCTTCTATTCCCATTGCTGGTTAGAATAGAAGCTAAATCTTTGGATTCCCTTAGGTTCCTTGAAACCTATTGATTTTTGAAATTGACTCCGCTATTTGTTTTTTTTAGAGTTCCCTTATGGTTTTTTGGAGGTAGATAAGTTCTATCTTTCCCCCTTATTGCTTTCTGGCCTCCTATCTTTTTGACTTAAACTTTTGGCTCTAGGATCTTTGATCTTCGAGTTAGCTCCTCTGGATTTACTGCAGTTCAACTTCAGCATTGACGCCATTTTACAATTCCGTCAAAAAGTCTTTAACTTAAAATTTTATTCCTTCGATTTCCATTTCTATATTTTGGATCAAGGAGACAATCTAGATAAGAAAATTTTAACATTATCTTATTGAGCATCACAAGGAAATAACTAAGCCGAAAAGCGTTAGCTTACTGAACCACTCGATCCCTCTGAAAAGCACCTACTTCTGCGCATTTTTAAAGCCAATCGATCATAGGCCTAGAGTAATTTTTATTGTTTAAGGGTGTCACTCTCTTAGGATAACTGCCAAGCAATATAACTAAGCTCTCTCTCAGTATGCCTTCCGTATCTCCTATGCAACTCATTCTTCAAATAGGATTCTGAATAGACGCTATTCAATGTGGTCTAAAATTCTTGGTTTTCTTCAAGCTGATAGATTCCTTTGCTAAGAAAGTGATTACCTTCATGATTTGGCTATAAGATCTAAGAGAGATAGCGAAGCCTCTCAATCTATGGTATACTGATAGGCTTGAAGTAGATATCAGAGAGATGCCTCCAAAGTGACATCAGCACAGTATCATAGGCAGGTTACTCAGCTTGAGTTTGAGGGTAACTGACTTTAATAGTGAGACTAAATAAGGGAAAAAGAAGTTAAATAGAAAAAGTTGAAAGGTTGTTACTTGCGAAGCAGATCTTTGTAATCAAAATTAGCATCTTTTCGATCAAGTCTGAGTATTTTTTCGAGGACAGCACAATCTAAAGCTTTATCCAGGGGCTTACTCAGCTTTTGACTCATTTTTAAAGATATAATGATTATGAAGAATGGAGGCCACAGAGAATTCTTTCGAATTCAAAAAAAGGACAACTTACCGCCACTAAACAATAGAGCGAATCCTTCTCTCCAACCTCATGATAAGTCTTACATACTATTTTTATACCTTTTGGCATGTCTGCTTTACGAAGATAACCGATAGTTGATTTAGATTGACCTTAATGATAAAGGCATTATTATCCAATTTTGATATCAATTAAACTCGAGATTTCATATCAAATTTATAATAATCGCGCATGTCCAACATTGTGCCGAAAACCCGCCATGGAGGCCGCAACAAAAGATTTGCTGCAGCTGTCAGGAAAGTCGATTAGAACAAGCGCAAAGCTGTAATCGAGTAAAAGCTAAGATTTTTGGAAGATGACTTCTTCTAAGACCCAAACAAAATGGCTGAGCTTGACGACGATGAAGGATTCGATGAGGAAGACGGAGAGCCCCGCAAACGCAAAAACGAGAAGAGGGTGAATAAGAGGGCCAAGAAGGAAAATCACTTGAAGCGTAACTTAAATCTTCGGAAAATCATCCAAGAAGAGGGGCTATAAGAGAAAGAAGAGCCAAACTTCGTGAACATAACAGTGGGTAGGCCTCGTTACCCCTCACGCAAATATTGCTCCATATGCGGCAATCTATCACGCTCAAGTTGCCCAAGATGTGGTGAGCGAATCTGCCAGCTGAAGTGCTTCAGGATACACAGCTAGATAAAGTGCCTAAACTTCGAAATCCAGTATTGATTGAATGATAATCTTCGGTTTAATGGGCTTTTATTATCTAGCCAAGGATTTCGTCACGAAAAGGTGCTTTTTCCTTTCAGATTTTATCATTTGGTCCACAAGGTAGAATCCTTCAGTATTATTTCATTTTATGCTATTGAAGGCTCCTTCTAGTATTATAGTCTAATACAAAGTATTTTAGTTATCAATAAATTTAATGATGATATTCTAAACTCTCCGAGATCCTTACAACCTCTCACTCTCAATCTTAGTCCTCGCTATCCTATACTTGCTAAAGAGACACCTGAATGGCGGAATATGCACTATAACCAATGTCGATCTTTCGGGAAAGAAAGCAATAGTGACTGGAGGAAATGCTGGAATCGGAGCCTAGACTGTAAAGTTTCTAGCAGAAAAAGGATGTTCAGTTATAATTGGTGCAAGAAACAAAGCTACAGCTGAAAACCTGATCAAAGAATGTCGTAAGGTTAATCCTTCGGCATCTGTTTAGTTTGTTGAATTGGATTTAGCCTCAAAGGAATCCATCAAATAGTTTGTTCAAAAGGTTCAGTTCGAGAGCATAGATTATCTTGTCAACAATGCTGGTGTAATGGCCCTCCCTCAAAGGAAAATCACAAAAGAAGGGTTCTAGATGCAAATGGGGACAAACCACCTAGGTCATTTTTATTTGACATACCTTCTTTGGTCAAAACTGGTGAAATCACCCAAATTCAGAGTCATCAATGTTTCATCAGTGGCTCATAAAGGTGACACTGTCTTCAAAAAACCCAAACTTGACTTCGACAACATGAATCTATAAACTGGCTATCATCCTAAACTGGCCTATAGCCTTTCTAAATTGTACAATCTCCTCTTTACTCATGCCTTAGCCTAAAAAGTCAATCCTTCGCAAGGGCTAGTTCTTTCACTGCATCCTGGCGTCGTAAGGACTGAGCTTACAAACAATTATACTTCTTAAGGAATTGGAAAAGTAATTGGTTTCGTAGCTGTGTTAATGATGCCTTTGGTTTGGTTTTTGACCAAAAGTCCCAAGCAAGGCTGCCAAACCACTCTCTACACCTTACTAAGTGACGAAGTCTAAAACGGTTGCTACTACGCTGACTGTAAGAAAGACTCTTAGCATTAGGAAGTCACGAAGACTAACTGGTAAACTTTGTGGAAAAAATCAGAAGAAATGCTGGGAATAAAGTTTAGCGTATAGAAATGATAGCTTTATGAATTGCATAATGTAAGATTTAGAACTTTTCTCTTCTTTATCTTTATTTAGAGAAAGTGTGCCAGGTGTGCCAGTAGTTTTTTGACTAATTAAATTTGAATTTAAACAAAGGCTATATTTTATGTGGGTAGAATATTGATCACTTCGTCATTCTTACACGTAAGTCATTATTTCACAATCATTCATTTAAAAATAGTATGAGTCAGGCCTACTAAACCTTCAAAACAATAACCCTACAGGATGTCAAGAACTTCAGCTTATAAGAAGCTCTTAAGAATGTTGGATTGTCTCTAGGAATGAGTGCGTAATAACGCTCCAAGTGCGAATCGCAACTTTTTTTCCTTCAATAACGGATCGATCGTCTTAAAGAAACTGATCGTCTTCAAAGATAGCTTGAGCTTCAAAGACCTCAAATATAGCAGAAGCAGCATGATCTTGAGCTTCAAAGACTTCAAGAAACTGATCGTCTTCAAAGATAGCTTGAGCTTAAAAGACTTCAAAGATAGAATGAAACTCTTCAAATTTAGTAACCGATAACTAAATTTTAGAAGAAAAATGAGGAACACTAGAAAATAATCAGAGATTAGGAAGCCGAGCGCAATCGACGCGAACAAAACATAACCCTGCGCGAACAAGCCATAACCCAGTGCGAATAAGCCATAGCCATAACCCTGCGCGAACAAGCCATAACCCGGCGCGAATAAGCCATAGCCATAACCCAGCGCGAACAAAACATAACCCAGCGCGAACAAAACATAACCCAGCGCGAAAAAAAAATAGCCCAGCGCGAATCCGCCATCAGGTCTCAAGAAACTTAGTTTTACCTCAAAGAGTAGTTTCTTGCCGTGTCTGGTATCGCACTCTTATCACTGGTTTTTTACCTTGCGCTTGGTTGGAAAAAACAAGATGAGCCGGGATACTATGGTCTAGTAGTAGGATTAGTAATGGTAGTCCTTTATGCCATCGCATTTATAATCCTCTTAATCATGAAAAGAATACGAAGCAAGGAAAGTAAGGTAGGCTTCAAAGCCTTAACTAAGGTAACGGGGATAATAGAACCCAACGAAAGATTAGAAGGGATAGAACACAAATGTAGAAATCTTAGTAAGGTAAAAAATGCCTGAATGATCTTGATCTACAAATATTATACTACTTAATATACAATCATATTGAGCGTTGGATGACCATGAGCCCCGAGCCGTTCCCCACGAGAGGGTTTGGATAAAGGGATTTGGGTAAAAGGGCGTACGTTAGGTGTCAGGTTGGGATGGGCTATACTAGTTTAGCTCTCCATGGCTATGGAGACTCTCTCAGGGGTTAGGAGGGCTTTAGCCCGACTCTTATTGTTATTCTTCATAATTGAGTGTTAAGTATTCCAAACTTCTTTCATTTTCAAAACAATAATCCTCAAAAAATTCATAGAAACAAAGCTTATCTTTTTATCCATCTCTCTCTAAAACAGCGAATGGCTTCAAGAAAACTTGAGAGATTTAGGGTTTAAACGATTTGTAATAAAAACAATCTAAATGTTTTTATCCAACTAATATGAAACACAGAGGATAAGTAGTCTAGCATAAAAATTTGCATATAAATGCACAATAACTTTCTTGTTGTGAGCCATTGTCAACTCATCACTTAAATAGTACTATCGAATATTTATAAAAAAGTATATCTTTTGTAAATCGCTAACTCAAAATTGTGACTATATCCATTATGCAGAGCACTTGTGGCCAGAACTAAGGCTAAGTCTTCAAATTCCCACTCTCCAACGAAGGCATACAATCCTTCACCTCCGTCAAACAAATGAAGCAGACCTACATCGACCTTTTCGATAAAATCTACGGCAACAGCAAAACCGTCAAGTGGACTTTCTACTTCATTAGGTCCAAGTTCTGGAAAGAGATAAACGGAAAGTACAAGGAAAAGATGGAGTAGATCTGGAAGATGAGATGCAATGTATGTAGCAGCATAATCGTCTATGGCAAAAGATAGGGCTTCCAAGAGTACTACCTGCTTAAGATCAACTACTACCATATGCATGCGACAGACATCACCAAGTATTTGAGCCATCTCAAAAACCATGATAAGTTTAGGTATGTCGTGGCCAGGCTTGATACGAAGCATTTTTCAGTCAAAAGTTCAAGTGAAGCCTCCATCATTGAATTCATAAGTAATCTGCCTACAAATCTGCATAAAACCACCATGTATTGGGTTGTCAAAAAGTACTTTTCGATCAGCTAAAAATACTTCTTCTAGCTGCTCAGAAAAATCAACAAAAAGTACGAAATCTCTTTCAGAAAACTCGTAGAAAAGCTGAACAGTAAAGGCTATTCAGTTAGATATCTACCCAAAGATTTATTGAAAGAATAAAAAGGGAAAGGAAATGAACATCGAGAGCCTGAGTAAGTGAGAAACAAAATAAATCCACATCTTCCCAACGTTTTGATAATAGTAAGCCCTCAAATGAAGGAGGAATATCAAGCTTTCGGGCAGTGGGTTGGATTCGATTTAACCTTCAGCGTGGTGCGCTAAAGAACCTAATAAAACGGTTAGTACATGCTGGGAATATTCGGAGGCAGCAACCACAGCAAAAAAATACTCTCCTTTGGACTGGTCGTCACAAACAGCCAATCTTCCTTCGCCTATTCCTACCTGTTCAAACAATTCTTTGAAATAATGAACTCAGTTCCTGATATAATCATCACAGATGAGTAAAAAGCAATCTTCTATAGTCTCAAGTAGCTGAAGTAGCAAGGCATCTTTACTGGACATCATCTCTTTGACATGTTTCACATGCTGAGGAAATTCAGAAAAAGAAGCTATGATAGTCAAACTTTCCAACTTATCCGCAAACTCATTCATGCCAAAGATAGGTTCTAGTATCGCAGCATCCTTAAAGTTTTGAAGACACAATTAGTCAATGATAAGGAGCTAGACTTGATCCGCAACTTTGATCTAAACTCTGAACAATACTGTTACTCTCAAATACCTCCAAAGTTCACAGGAATCGGGATATCCAACAATGTTAATTAGTTTTTTCACTCTCTCATCAAGAACGAGATTCGAGTGGCCACAAAACTTACTCACGCCATTCAAATTGTTTTGGATCTAATTGAGAGAAGAAATGAAGCTTCTCACAAACCGATTGTTACTCAACATTCCATTGAAGGCTTTCTTAATATGCCATTTATGAAGCATTTTAAAAGCAGTATTTCTGAAAAGGCTTATGCCTACATCTTCAAGGAAGTTAGTTAGGGTCCTACTCTCAAAATCCTGACTCTTGAAGAGGAAATGACACTCAATTTTTTACTGAGCAACGAAAAAACTTTGAAACAAATGCATTTTTTGACCCGAAACCGCTTCTACGTCCAAAGTGAATTCGGAATCTACCTTGTTTACTACAAATAAAACGAATACCTTAGGTAAACGAAATCAGGAAAATATGATAACGGGAGATGGCACTGCAGCTGCGAACACTCTTAAAGGTGTGGATATCCCTGTTCTCATCTTTCAAGAATCCTGGTCTCTCTAAACTTAAATTTTTTGCCATATATACATAAGAGATGGATCTTAGATCCTTCTGCAGTTTTGGCCCATCTGGAAGATGGCGAAAGTAACCTCAAGTTGAAGAGACCTTACGAGCAGATTATCCATAGCTAGAAGTTATAAGGTGGCAAAATTGACCACTACGATATCGATGGATTCAAGAAATGCAAAAAGAAATAGGAGAAAAGTGACGAAACTCAAAGCAAAGTAAAATTGGCCCATTTGGGGTCAATACATGATAAATAGACTAGGATGACGAATGAGCAATCTGAAGATGCAAGTCAAGAAAGTGACTCTATGTATGACGAGGAAGAATCGATCGTATCAAAGGAATAGTCAATGATTAATTTAGTAGAATCTTCGGAGCATTAAGATTAAAAGGATAGAGTCAAGATCTTGGCACAGAAGTTCCTCGAAGGATACAGAGCAGGAAAGTTTGCTAATTTGAAAAGCTAGAAACCGTAGGAAAGAGATGTCAAAATCAAAAAGTCAGGGAAAGGGAAGCCAGTTTTAAACGTCAAAATCCAGAAATGATAATGAGCTACTTTGTCTAAAAATTTCAATCATAATCATCATAAATCAACTATGATGCAAGCTCCTTCACTTGTCTTGCTCTCAAAGACGATGTTTTCGATACCAAAAGTCTAAATTTTTGCTTTCAGCTCCTCTCTGCTTTCGTAGTAATCCTTAATCATTCCTTGAATAAACTCCTCGCATTTACTTTCCTCAACCAAAGAAACGGTACAACCCCCCCATCCTGCTCCAGTTAGCCTACTTCCCAAAGCTCCCTTCTTTATTGCGATTGAGGTGATCTCATCAATTTCAGGGCATGAACATTCGTAAAGCTCCCTGCAAGAATACTGGCTTTCGTTCATTAGTTTCCCAAGCAAAACCCTTTTGCCAGCTTCAGAGATATTTGAGTTACAAACGTTTTTAAAGGATATAACTCTGTAAGCCTCCTAAAAAACGTGCTTGGCAGCTTCCCAAATTTTAAAAACATAATTCGACTTAAGTACCCCAGCATACAGAGGGATATCAGAAAGAACCTACTCAAGTGGCCTTCCGATCAGAGCCTCAAGCTAGGCATGAGTATAATCACGCCTATGTAAGAAGGTCTCTGCAAGGCTGCCTAACTCGCTCAAAGGTAGCTTCGACCAGATCTACAGTTCTTTCAAGATTTTTGGATTCCCAGGTAGGCCAAGTTTTTTTGCCAGAACTAAAACCGCCAGTCTACACTCACACACTCTTTTATTGTATCTGAAAACAGCCATTTCTAATTTGGCCGATTCCACCAAAGAGTTCATAATAACAAATTTGCATCCCTCAGGCAGCTGGATTGCCTCACATCGAATCGGATTGAACTCGATGTAGAGGCAAGAATTAGCCTTGCCCAAAACTGATATGGACTGGTCCATACCACCAGATGCAGTGCCAGTCTATCTCTCACCAATGATCACATTCTCGATAAAATTTTATTTGTTTCCAACAGCTTCAGCCTCATCGTCTCCTGAATTCGCATGGAGAGAAGCCAAAGCCGAACAAACGCAAAAGGCTGAGGAACTTGAAAGTCCAGCTGCAGTGGGAATGTTTCCAGAAATCATGATCTGCATTCCTTTCAATTCACCTGCCAATCCCGTAACTCCTGCCCTATAGCCAGCCCTAAAGTACTTGATATAATTGTTTACGAATTATACTTTCGCCTCCGGATCCACTGGCAGAGATTGATTTGGATACTCTTCACTGTTGATGTGACTCACTTCGATCGATTTAGTTGAGGTAACTTTGACTGCAATAAGGCAGTCTTTTTCAATGGCAGCAGGAAGAACTCCGTAGCCTTCATAATCTATATGCTCCCCAATGATGTTGACCCTGCCTGGCGCCCTAGCTATGAAATCTGGCATAGTCTCATAGTTTTTCTAGAACTTGGCAAGCAGCCCCTCGAATCTTGATTTTGGCTAAGCATGGTAGAGCTTGTTTAAGTCTTTGTAAGATATCCTCGGGAACATAAATAAAAAATGATGGACAAAATTTTCCAATCAAAATGTAGTTTTCGGCAAGGCTTCATGATTTGGTGAGAAGCTTTGTTTTGTGAAATGTGGCTTTGGAACCACACCAATTGGGATCACGCTAAAGTCAAATATATTATCATACGATTATTTAAAGTATTGAAGATGCAGATCGATGTGTTTAGGCCATTTTTATCAAAGATCAAAAGCAAAAACTCAAGCTATAGAGCCTTCTAGGTGAGGATTGACAAAAGAGAGAATTTGGCGATGATTTCTGAAACTTAAAAGTTGAAGAGTCGAAGTTCTCCGATATGTGACTATCTCCAAAATCCCAAAAAAGTGTGAGCAATACACAAAAATGACCTCAAATATGACGATTTAGGGGACTACCAAGCTATACAATAATTTAGATCTTCGCTCCACTTAATCTTGGGGTTATACCTGCAACTCAGATTAATCTATAATCAATAAGTAACAAACAAAACACAAATCGATCCACATGAACTTTTAATTTGAAATCATCCCTTTTGAAGACACACTCAAGCAAACCCCAATCCCTAACATATTTACGAAACCAGAATCGTAAAAAAGGCCAACCTCTTTACCCCCAACCAAAAAGCCTAGGGCCAAGAAAGTCAAAGTTGACAAACAGGAGAAATCTGTCTGGACCCCCATATAATCAAGGCGCTACGTCAAGTTCTTGATGAAGTCCCATAAACTCTTTGAACTCAATGTCGAAGAAAAACGGCGACTTAAGGTCAATGTTAAGATGAGCCAAGCCGTCAAAAGCAGGACTCCCATCCAGTGCCATTCGCACCATCAAAAAATGCTCAAGAAATATGGCTCAATATGCGGAATAATTGAAGCCCAGAAAGATCTGCTGAGCACAGGAGTGGTCTTCAAAGACCAAAGTGGGGAAAAATAGGAAATTTAAGAACTGGTTGTGAGCTTCTTTAGGAAGTAATAAGAAGAGTCGGCATACAACATGGATTTGTGTTTCGAGCAAGGATTAGAGGAAATAAGTGACTACAATTTTTTTAGGATATCCGACTTGGTGGATGGTTTCGATTGCTTTTGAACCAGCCCTTGATATAACTATTTTATCACATTACTCTAATCTTTTATGCTCTCTTTCTCATGTTTTATTTCTCTCTTCTGAAGATTCTCTCCAAATTATTATCTTTCCCTTTTTAGCCTATTTACGGAGAAAACCCCACAGCCCTCAAATCTATTCCATTAAAATGATGGCAATAGGCACATTATGACCTCTCAAACAAAGTGAAAACGCCTTGGTACTTGATCTTGGATTCTTCTTCGACATTTTTATTGCACACTTTTTTCATTCGAAAGTAGGTTCTCTAAAAGTTAAAACTTAAAGAACGTAAAGCTATGCTAATGAGATGAAATAGAATGATTTGCTACTGTTGTGGTTAGTAAAATAAAAATAAGTTTTCGGTGTTAAAAAAAAATAACTTTGTTTACTATCTCTTTTATAATTGATTTAGCTAATTAATATCTCTATATGCTGATTATTTATTCAGTAATCAAGTTTTTTCCATCTTCAACTCAAAAGAACATGATAAGCACCTCACTTGCATGAAAAACAGGTCATATTCTTTTTGGTCCATTTTCAGCAAAAAAGAGCTCAAACAACAAGAGCCATATATTAAGGATCGTGTTGTCTTTTCATAGCTTGAGGTGCTATCTGATTGCATTTTGCTAGGATTTAAAATAGTGATAAAAGATCAGTTTACAAGGCGCTTGGCTGCCTTCTTAATCAGCTGTTTCTACTCAACTCCCAGCTGTATTTAACTGCTTTTGCCTTAAGCCAACTCAGATTTTCGTAAAATGTGCGAAGACGCATTTTCCGTTTTTTGTATCTACTTCCTTGAAGCATTGATTTTGTGTCCGATTTCGAATTCCCCCAGAAGTTTGATTTTGCACTTTGGGTTGCCACAAACAACTCTGCCCAAATTGAACCTCATGGAGACATAGATGGCATGATTGCAGGATTTACAAAGGGGTGCAAATTTGTTCTAAGTGGCTATAAAGCCATAGACAGTGCTCTTGTCTTGGATTATGGCCCAGCTGAACTAATTGAGTTGGTCTGGGCAATCAAAAAAGAGTTATGAAAACCGATAGGCCATGGTCTCTTTGTCGATTTGCTACCTCTCATTCGCCTTTTTCGATGACAGCTGCAGCTACAAACACAAATTCGTCCTCTCGTCCAACAACTCACGCATACTCTCTGGGTAGTCATCACATTTACTTTTGCCGTAGAATATCTTCACAAAGGATTGGCACTCAAGATTGGCCAGTCTCTTGCTAGATTGCTTTATCTCTAAGAATCTGTTGTTTTGCTCCTCAGGCGCGATGATTATGTCGGAGATGTCTGTGACTGGGTCCATCCTAACTATAAAATAATTAACATCTTACATTAAACAAGTTTAACAAAATCCCTACCTCGAACAATATCCAAGAATCTGCTAAAAAAGATCAGGAAGAGCAATAATAATTAGCTAGATCTTGTGCCACGTAGCAATTGGCTCAAACCCTCGGACTAATAGCATATTAATGGAGATTAGCAGAATCCATGACTCAATAGCAATTAATATCATATCATAACACAGATTGAGAATAGTTGATCCTGCGACTGTTCTTTAGTTTCCTCTTCTGGTTCTTGACTGCAGAGCTGCGGTCTACTTTGAGCTCAGGTATGAAAACTATCTTCTTGGACTGGTACTGCAGCTACTTCTTCAGTGCTGAGTGGTAGATCCTTTCCTTTCGCTATAGATACTTCAAAATGATCTCTTTATCGTAGGTACAATCTTTGTTGACATACGAAGATATCCTCTTAGTACTGTATAGAGTCCGATTCTGGGCATCTTTGATGAATTCAAGGCGATATCTCCTCAGTTCCTCATGTTTCAACTGCACTTCCCTATCGAAAAGTTGGTTTAGTGCCTAGATCTTGGAGACTGCCGCATTTTTGAGGTCAGCCTCCGTTTTGACCCGACGGGAATTGTCATAATGGCTGTATCTTCTGATCTGGGTGTTGAAAGTTCTGCTGTTTTGCTATCTCAGGGCGTTGACACTCTGCAGACACCTTTGGGTTGAGCTGTTGTTTTTTAGTTATTTGGAGAGATTCTTTCTGAGCTGGATCATGCTTGGAAAACTGTCTTTTAAGAAGTGTTTCTAAACGATTTATTTGGGGATAAGTAGGAGTTCGCAGTAGTCTGAGGTGCAGATCCCAGTAGAATCGTAATCTCTCTCTTCTGCGATTTCTTAAATGCCATAGATTTGTGCTCTCGTCAACACACAAAAAGGTTTATTTCTCCCCTCCTCCTAAGTCTCCAGTGTGATCTATCCATCAAATATGAGAAACAAATGCGTGGCTGACTACTTCTGCCTAAACAGGACACTACCCCTGACGAACTGCTTCTGTTCCGAGGTGAGCAGTATCTTCTCCAAAGTTTGTCTGCCCATCTTGTTAAACAGCCAAACTTCTTTAAGAAAATTGACCTTGTCCCTCAACTCTTCACATTGGAAATGCCCTGCAAAGGTGAAATAAAAGTTTCTCATGTCCATCTGTAGCAAATAGCACAGAGATGCGCATCTCGCACTCTAGAGCTCTTCTTTGCCGAACTGCATCTTCTCGCCGAAGTACTCACCCACTCCCAACTTCTTGAAAAGTTTGGCCGCCATCTTTTTGTCGTCTTTCACGGTCCTCGTGAAAAGCATAACAGTCCCTCTGAGTATGAAGTTGAAAGTGCGGTTATCCTCATTATCGAAGACGGTGGCCCCGAAATCTTCCTTCACCAGTTTGATATGATCAATGATAAGCTGGAAGTTGCTGTCTCCCCTCTTCTGATAGATGGTATGAAAGAGCGGCAGCTTCAGGAGGAAGATCTCCTTCTTGGCCCTTGTTTTAGGGTTCTCAGGGAGTTCCTAGTTGAAGAGGCGAGCCCTGACCTACTCCAGCACCTCGAGGCTAAGATCTACCTTGTCCGGCTCATGTTTTATCATTATTATTTTAATAAGCTTACTCTAGAATCAATACCAACTCATTCTGCCCTCAGCCTGCAATAATGATGAGACCACACTGCTATATCTTGCCTCGTCGCAACTAGAATGGTCTATCTGTGGGCATTATCCTATTGGCTGCAGATCCAACATACAAGGGAGTTGGTTATAGTGCCAACCCTGTTATAAATTACGATGATAATATTATCGATCCGGGCGGTCCTAAGTCTACTCTGCGTGCTGCAGATAAGCAGCATAAACTTCGTCATCAGCAAGAGAAACGTCTACATCGAGGCCAACTCGCACTACCTCTCCTTCATCGAACTGGAACGCAGGAACGCAGAACTCATCCCCACCAACATCTCCATGCAGACTGTGATCTCCAGCACCGTGCCCTCGTATAGCTACTACTTCGACTACTTCTACTACCTCAGCCAGCAAGATGTTAGCTGCTACCAGCAGTCCGTGCAGAATCAGAGCTACCTCTTCCCCTGCCCCTTCATCAACAACAAGAACAGCCAGCTCAGGACCAACTCCTTCAAGACGCAGCAGACCAACCAGTCCGTCTAGGAAATTAACGACCTCTTCTTCTCCTTCATCATCGACAACACCCTCTTCCCCTACCCCGTCGGCGCCTACAGCTACAACCCCATCAACCTCGACGTCTCCACCGTGGTCAACATGGAACTCAACTCCAGCTACCAGACTCTATGTACCTCCTCCTAACCCAGCCATCCGCCTCATCTTCATCAACGTCACCGTCTTCCTCATCTTCATCGTCATCATCGCCGTCCTCGTCTACAAAACCAGGAAGCTCAACAAACTCATGAACAAACGCATCGATGGCTCCAAACTCACCTCTTCCGACAAAAACCGTCTCAACTCCATCCACCAGCGAGAGTCGTCCGATAGCGAGGAGGAGGAGAAGGAAGGGTAGACAGGGAGGAAGATGAAGGCCAGCCAGCATGAGTACGACTCGCATGATGAGGAGTTCAAGGAGAGAGAGAACTCGATGGCGCGGTCGAAAATAGAGAGTCTGGCTTCGGAGAAAGACAGGAAGAAATCGAGGATAGACGAATAGAACTGATTTATACACTATGAAGAATAGCAAACTTGTGCAATCTAGCAGCAAACCCCAGCCATAACAGAAGAAAACAATCCAATAAGGAAGTTAACCCAGCAAACTTGATCGCAGCCGTGTAGCCAACATGAGTTCTCGACCATCCATACTGCTGGGTTTCATGGCATTCTGCGAGCTATGGCTATGAGAATGTGGTTTGTTGTGACTAGGCGAATGCCTTAGTCCATTTGTCACGACATGTTGTCAACTACAAGCCAGTATCAACAAACTAGTATATCAATTGGTTATCAATTGAGCTTTAGCTGGAGTCACAGCAAGCGGTGCTGGCTTCAACTACTTTACCGCATCCAAACTATGAATACCCCGTGAATAGTGGCAAATAGCAGGCCGGACTGCATTTATTTCGTAGTGACTACCAGCCCTCCAACCGCGAAAATAACTACTAAGCTGGCTCATCTACCTTGGCTTGGTATGCCAATTGGAACATTCACATTATTGGTTTTATTTGCAGCATCAACAAATAACCTTATATTCTACCATCAACCCATCAACTCGAGTTCTTTGACACCTTATGTATGACCAGTGATGCCGTCCTCTACTCCTCCAGCAACCCCTCAACCAGTCTCAGCTGCTACTTCTGCTCCAACCCCTATCTCTCCTCGTTGCGGTGAGTATGCTCGTTGGTTTCGAGGGCTGCGTCTGCCACCATGTTGTGGTGGTTGTGGTGTCTGTGGCCAGGCGATGGGATGGCGTGTTTTGAGGAGTTATGCTTTTTGACGGTGACGGCTATCATTATTATGACGATAAGAGTTAGAATGACTGAGCCCACTTCAGCCAGCCAGAACTATTCTGCCCAACCACTGAGGGGTATCATGACGAGGATCGCCACATCGCCCAACCCCAGCAGCACTGCAATACAAAGGAGTAACAAGAACGACTTTTTGCGCAGCACTGATCGCTTGGTTTCGACCTTCATCTCTCTCCCACTCTCAACTATTACTAATTATATAACCACAAATAGCTCACTGGTTGCTTGTTTACCACCGCACAAAGCATCATCATGGAGCACGGCAACCTGAAGCCTTCAGATAGCTGCAGTGCGATGAACCAAGCCATAGAGATAGCAGTTCTGGATACGGTAGATGTGGTAGATTGAGTGCAGAAATGTACGATAGATGGCATATAATGCTTAGCCATGCCAGCAAACAGTGACTGGTATATCATATCTGCATTTAGTGGCTATAGATTGCAACGGTTGGCTTATAGTTATAACCCACTAGTAATTATAAGCTGCCCTCAATAATTATAATGCTGGACAACCTGCAGAACCTCAAGACCGAGCTCTTCCTTGAACACTCGCAACCCGTGATAGAATCATCCGGCCCCCTCAACTTCTACAACCATCATCACCTGCCTACCAGACCCTGCGTCAAATCTAGGGAAGGTACCTCCAAGTTAAGTGTGCGGCCGCGGCTTGGACTCACCCCTAGCAAATCGCCCCATCACAGTAAACCTGTCGGACAGATCGTCGGCAGAAGACTCTTTTAAGAAGCCTGCAAAATCAAAGTCCCCGGGCCAGGGTCCTACGAGCCAGCCCTGCGCAGCCACTCGAGCCACTGCTACATCCAGAAAGAAGAGCAGTTCGTACAGGGCAAGATCGCCAAAAAGCTGCGCAGGCGGCAACTCATCAACTAGTGCCGCGGGCCAGGCATCTACAACCCCGAACAAGCCTTTACCCGCACCTCCCGCACCAGAAGCACCCCGCAGCTCACCTTCTCCCAGACCTACTTCACCCGCTGCATACTCCCAGACGCCAGCAAGCAAGGATTCTACCTCGCCTCGACCCTCAGCTAGAGGTTCATCCGCAACGACGTCCCCGGCCCGCAGAAGTATGATCACAGTATGGCCAAATTGGAATCATGCAGCATGAGCAGGCCGATCGCCCACCTAATCTCGACGACCGAGAGATCAAGCATCGTAAGGGCGGAAGTAGGTAAATCTATGCTAAGTTAGCTCCTCCCCCCGGTTTCTACAAAGTGGCGAGGTAGTTTGAACAGCTGGCCAAGTCACGCAAGAGCAAGATACGATACAAATTCGTGTATGGGCATCCGAGCTGATTGGACAGCCATCAAATGCTTGATAAATCTATCTGAATCCGCAGTTATAGCTGTCCAATATCGATTATAAACCATAAACATAGAAATAGCCGGGCTGGGCGATAACTTATCAACAGAAGCATGCGATACCTATCCCCATATACCTGCCATAACTGATAGATAGCTGATATCCACTGCACCTATGCAGATTCCCACCCTCATAATCTACACATCGGATACAGAGCTAACTACACCATCACTTCACAGCAAATCCAGATGCTACAGAGATATCTGATGCTGCACCTGCGAAAGCACCTCGACCAGCCACGGGAAACTGTACTCCAGCCAAAACCACCAATTCACCACCACGTAGTACTTCGGCAACGCCCTTTTCATCTCATCGCCTAAGGTCACCACAGCTGGGTGGGAGGCCAGTCGCTCGCTCAAAAAGCAATTGAAGGCAATATGCTCGTCCGAAAGCATACCCTCGCTTGTGTACTACCGTTTGCTGTTTTTGGGCAGCTGCCTGGACGCCTGAGCTAGGAACTAGATCAGAGTTAGCGGTTCGTTCGGTGGGATCTTGAGAACGGTCTGGAAGATTGAGATCTATGTGCTTCAATGGGTACGCATTTGGGGCATCGCATGTATTTCTGCCGATGCTCGCCGATTTTGTTGTAGATGTTCTATCTGAAATAGCTCTAGTATTTCAAAATTTTCTGAGACTATGCCTAGTTTTGGGTGAGGATCTTCTCCTTGATAGATGCGACAGTTTCGGGAGTGCTAAAGATGCTGGCGAGCCATGCATTTTTATCAGCAATAACCTTCTCGTAGTTCAAATCCATCAATTTGTCATTCCTGCGTATAAAGTGCAGCAGTTTCGGAAACCTCTAATTGATCTTCTGCATTATGACCTCCTTATTGGGCTCTAGCAGCGCCTTCTTCAACCTCTTTACCAGCTCCTGCAGAGTATACCTCAGACTCTTCTTCTGTTTGAGTTATACAAGATTGAAGAGATTGTCCTCAGTGGCTTTCTAGTCGTACCAGATGAAGTTGGATTTGACGGTGGGGGGTTTGGGGTAGATCGTGCAGATTTCCTACTCCAGGATCTGCTGCTATAGGACAGAACCTAGCTTGAAGTAGTATGTGTAGTTTTTTAGCTTTGGGTCGGCCATCAGCTCCATCCTCTTTTTGAGCAGAAAGGGCGAGTCTTTGGGCAATTTGGCCAGCCCTTCAAACGACCTGTAGTTCTGAGCCATCTTCTCCTCGAAGTTGATAATCAGCTAGGCCTACTGCAAGGGGGTGAGCATAAGGCTGGAATCAAAGATGAGAGAGAGATTCTCAAGCGAGAAGGATCTGATACTTTTGAGGGTTTTGAGTAGGACTGAGTAGTTGTATTCGAAGTGCTTGGTGAACTTGTACCTGAAAGGTTCAACCACCCGCTATATGCTTTATGTCATATTGCCGGCATACTATTTTCTTGTATCTTTGCTCAGTATTTTCTCCAGAGCTATGAGACAGGGATTTATGGATATCGTCCTACTCTTCACATCGATCTTTATCTAGCTAGCCACGTCAAACCCGAAATCTATGAAACCAATCTTCATCAAGAACAGTCTCATAATTTGCACAATGCGGTCAAGCAAAACTTTGGTCAGCTTCTCCTAAAACACATCTTACTTCTAGCCCATTTCAAAGTGTCTGATCTGGTAGCTGTTATCTTCGATTTCGATGATGATATCTTTCTCCGACCTGCCTGGTCCTGATGACTAGTAGCTGATGCTTTTGACCTTGGCGATCCCTTTTGAGGAGAGCTGGCTGAAGATGCGCAGGTAGTCTTAGATTTCGCTGCCTAGTCTACGTCCGCCATTTGCTATCCGCACTAACGTGGTATTAACATCGTTATGCGCGATGGATACTTCGTTGAAGTCAACTAATCTTTGTTTGGGACGAGTGTAGCTCAGTTCGGGCGGTCGAGGTAGCTCCTCAAATTTGGGCCTTGGCAACTCCTCCCTAGATGGGGGCTGGATGATACTATTTTAGCTAAGATCAAGTTCTAAAAAAGACTCTTCATGGCTTTCTGAAACCAGATGCATTCGCATATAGTTGAGCACTGCGATAACTTCCTCTTAATTGAGTGGGAACATCGCATTTTAATTGATGACATCCATTATCTTTCGTATTTGTGCGGGTTGGATTGATTACTGGGTTAGTAGGGGTTTGGCATAGGATTAGATTTTACCGATTTGCTGATAAATCTTGAGAAATTTGTAGGACTCGACCTCGTTATTGGCGGATTCCAGCACTTTGTCCAAAAACAGCTCAAAATTTCTGTTCCTGGAACTCTACTCATGCAGCAACTACCAACCCCTCTCATATTTCTACTGAAAGAAGTACCTCTCAATCCGTAAAAATGTGTTGAACTATCCCTCATTTATATCTTTGTATCGCTTGGCCTCTCTCAAAGTGTTCTCTATGTGCTACAGATACTGCGAGCAGAGATACTCTTCCTCCCGTTTGATGGCGTCTCTCTAGCTAACGAACAACTCATGCTCCATCAAATTGAGTCTCTGGGTGATATAGCCCACCCAATCTGCATCCTATTTGCTGCTGAGATCATCAATGTGCCCACCAATCTTCTACTTGAGCTCCTCACTCGCCTTTATCTCGATCGATGCGTCTCTGCCCTCCTCCATGATACGGGATATCCTCGAAATGGTTATCTCCTCATGGTTATAAACATAGATGCTGCTCGCCACATTCCCCTTCCTGATCACACTCGGAGTCAGATGCGACTAGCGGTAGCCTTCTTTGGCCTGCTTGATCATCAGGTTTATGATTCGCTGTCTGAGGCTGACGACCGCCCGGTTTTCGATTATCTTGGGGATGTAGTGCCCCATTTTGAACAGTATGACGAACAGCAATATTTTGGACTTTAGTTGGTATATCTTGCACTGGCTGCGGTCTAAGGAGAAGTAGTCGGCCACTTGCTACAGATATTTGAAATCTATGTAAGCATTTTAGCGGTTTTTGTTGGTCTTTCGTCTGGGTGTTTTGAGCACTTCGACCAAAATCAAAATGTTTCGGAGCTAGAGTAGATGGGGTATTCGTTTGGTCAGTTCAGGGTTGTTTTCGCAGATATCGATGATCTTATCCATAACGTTGTCATATTCATATCGACTTTTGGGCAGCTTCCTTTCCAGGATCCTCAAACTCCTTTGGTTGAGCAGAGACAGGTATTCGAAGCTGGCAAGCAAATCCTCAAAGGATAGTTTATCCTAATCGAAAAGCTCCCTTAGTTTCTTTATCTTCTATTCCATCAGCATGATAGGTATCATCTTCTTAAGGGAAGCGTTGATTTGGCCTTAATAGGCTGGGAAATGCTGGAGCAGTTTTCGCTTGGTTAGCAGTTGGTAGGTGATGTTTTAATCGACCCGCTCCATCTCTATCCTAAGGGAAAGTATCTCTCTCTCCATTCGTTTTCTCAGTAGTTACAGATAGGTTTTGAATTTCTTTTAGATGTCTTTTTTGATGCTACTGGCTTTAGAAAACTTGCTATTTTTTGCGATTTTGATGAGCTCAAACAAATTTTCATAATGTATTAAACAAGCAGTGTCATTTTGGGATATTTCTAATGATTTTTCGATCAACCAATAACAGGACTCTACAAACCTTTCTGAAACTTCTTCATCATTGCGCTTGATTCTGTTAATTAGACCGTAATATACCAATTAGTAGTCATAAGTAGACCTTGTACTCTATCGTAAAATGGGGAGTAGTTATGCCAAACCTTCCTGCTCATAGTTTCTCAAAGGATCCAAAGCTATCACACGTTCGAAATCGTCCAGCTGATTCGCTGCTTGTGCTGTGAAGTCAACCAAACGGAAGTAAAGAACAAAAGCTTTGAGCTCTTGCGGGCTATGAGTAAAATTAGTGTAGCCGTCTTGGCTGGTCAGATCACTAGTACTATTGGCCTACAAAAACCGATCCTATTAACTCAAGCCTTTATCAGCCTCTCTTATCTTCCCTTAGAGAATCTACAAAGCTCGAGTCAAATACACCCGCGAAGAACAGAACTGGCCAAACTAATCTGCTTTTTTCAGATCAAGCAGTCTTAGTTAATTAGTTGCCTTGTTGATGATTATGTTGACGTTAGCCTACTCCAAGGTGGAGATGGTTATCTCGGCATCAATTATGTATATAACTTTGTCCTATGGCCCGAAAGGATAGGCTGCGATAGATATTTGCCTCAGCAGTGAGGTAAGCTGATGCAGGAGATACAACCCTTAGATCTTCAAAAACCATCTTTTTTATTATGAGATATTTTAGACGAGAGGCGCCAATCTTTATTAAAATTAGCTTAGTTCCTTGGCAAATAAGTGTAATTCGTTGCTATCGAATCCCCACTTCGAAGATCCGAAATCCTCATTGAACGATGATTACGGAAGATACCGTCGATGGAAGGTTTACGATTTGAGGCTCAGGTAATCCTCTTTAGCCTGGTCTTGAGCAACTTAATTGTCCATATTCATGTTAGGTGTGCTATATTTGAACTGTATGATTTTGCGATTGAGGGTCGAGTAGATTTTATTGAGCTGCGAGGAAGAGGTGATGAGGTTGTTCTATAGACATTACTACCAGGAGTAGGAGCCGGTTTATCTTCCACTAAGGGTCACTTTCGATGAATGGTAGTCTAATGACTGGAATTTAGCGCCAGCCGAGGCAATTTCGTACACGAAAAGATCCCCAGCCTCCTAAATTGGCGTCTATTTTGGCTCTTAAAGATCTTTAAGCAGCTTGCTGAACGTGATATAAGTTTGATCCATAAAAATAATGAAAGCAAAGCGATATATCTAATAGTTTCCAATAAATGACAATAAAGCACAGTTATGCTTGTATTTGAATCCTGTTTGTTCCAAAATTTGTGCCAGTTTTGGGCATCCAAATTGATAAGTGCCCATGCAATTGCAGTACTAATCGTGCTCTGCCTATAATATAATCATTAAGTAGGCATGGAGGAAGACTAACTCGAATTCCAAATACACAAGGCCGGCAACCGGATCGAGCCCAAAAGATCCCCACACTAAAAAGTGCTTGGAGCTTGCAAAGACCTCGAAAACAGGCTAGTCAAGCAGCACATCTAGCAAGCAGTCCATGATCTGATGGGTGTCTGCAGAAGTGAGTACGCCAATGGAGTCGAGGGACAGATCTTTCCAGTCCAAATCAGGAAAAACCAGGAAGAAGAACTTTAGCATTTCCTGGTTTTGCTTGAAGAGCAGCTGAGGAAAAGGAAGGATGAGATTTTTCCCGCTAAAACCATGCAGAGTATTGAGAAGCATCATAAAGATGCCTAGAGGGTAAAACTTATCTTCCTGCAAGGCAACGAAGTCAGAGATCTGGTTCTGCAAATGTATATCTTCCTAGAATAGCACCCTCAGCACTAAGTTGTCGTCTTCATCTCGAAATAAATCACTGACCTCAGCTAGCAGAATCTCTATTGCTTTGACAAAGCCTTGAAAAGCAAAAGGTTTGTGACTGTCCTCTGCACTTTCGCCACTTTCGAGGGAGAGGTCTAGTCACTAGTCCATACTCATTATCAGAAGTATCACATTGCCCTCTACAACCCCAAATAGCTTTTCTGCAGATTCGTATATCAGTGTGTGGCTGACCCCAACATCAAAGCATACCTTCCTGCAACAATCCTTACGCTTATCTCTGATATGGATTTTTACTCGATTTCTTTTAGGGAGAACTGCAGACGTTTTGTGTATTGTTTAGAAAGAACCCTTATGCTTGTGCACAAATAGTTCGTTTGGGTTGATTTTTAGGAACTCATTTCCATGATTGAGGACAGCATTTCTAAGAAATTTAGTCTCTACTGCGGCTACAAGAACTCTCTCTAAAAGATTCTAAAAGTGATCTTAAGCCAAAAATAAGTCTACACAATCTCCGAGAAAGCAATATCTCTCTAAGTGACAATGGGAGCACATTTCAACCCTCCAATAATAGTCGACTAAGACAACATAATGGACTCAATCCGATAATCCCTATCCGAAGACCTCAACCGCAGCCAATTCAAGATGTATGCCAGCTTCCTTCTGGAAAGCGAGGTCCACCCACCTCAAGACCTGCGCAAGAAGAAGACGCGTTATGATTTGCTAGGGATTGATACCAAGAAGAATTTCACACCCAAGAATAAGCTGGAGAATCAGATAACCAGGATTATCAAGCAGGCTACCCAATCTATTCGGGAGCAGGCGGCTTTCATCAAATGGTAGGACCTCAAATTTTAGCTAAGAATACGGCCTTAAATCCCTAGATGCATAATGCAAGCAATGGCCACTGGAGATACCGAAGATATGGTGAAAGAAATTCTGACGGAATATGCAGCACCTGTGACGAAATATCTAAACCAACATTAGTCTTAGCATTTTGGGAAACTTATCTATCAGCTAAAAACGTTGGAAATTTGTGGACTTATTGAGTTGACCAAAAAGCATCAGAAGCCTAACATTTACAACCAGTTTTTCGAAAAATGCTCATTTTCTGGCAAAAAGTGATTCTGTGTTATTTGATCTTAGAGCCTTTTCAAGCCCATAGAATATAATAGAATATAGAATCAGCTCATTTAAGGCAATTTGGTCATTATCTTAAGCACTTTACTTTAATAATCATATTGTAGCTTATATTCACTCAATCCAAGATATAGGAATCACAATGAAACAGATTTTTTCTTCCTTGTATTGAGTA
>Ga0316217_10001319_pt1 | contig 32694 bp, 19 predicted proteins | sample 1anoAmetaG_FD_203633 | JGI IMG/M metagenome (GOLD analysis project Ga0316217, IMG submission 203633) | Freshwater microbial communities from Trout Bog Lake, Wisconsin, USA - 1anoA | ecosystem: Environmental > Aquatic > Freshwater > Lake > Hypolimnion/Profundal zone | place: USA: Wisconsin... | reverse complement strand
GTTGGAGAGGACAATGATCACGAAAATCACCACGAAAATCACCACGACGACAACCCCCAATCCCGGCTGATTATTGCCACTGCCATTACCGTTGCCGACCACGACAATATTTCGATCAGCAGCGGTTTGTCCGGTGCCTTTGTACTCCCCTTTGACGGCGGCCAGCATCGCGTGCACTCCGGCCGTCAGACCGGCCTCGAAATTACCGGCTTTGAATCCCGGTTTGATTTCGTTCTCGATGATCCGTTTGCAAATGGCGTCGGGCAGAACGCCTTCCAATCCATAGCCGGTTTGCAAAAACATCTTCCGATCCTGGATGAACACGAACAACACCGCGCCGTTGTTCTGCTCCTTTTGACCGACCTTCCACGCTTGGGCGACGCGCACGGTGTAATCCTCAATTGAGGAATCGCTTTGCATCTTGGGGTAAACTGCCACCAGGATCTGGCAGGAGGAATCGCGCTCAAATTGTTCCAGCCGCTGGTTGAGCTGCGTGGCAGCAGCGGCGGAAACCACTCCGGCGTAGTCGTTGAAATACCGCGCCGGCGCGGGCGGAATGGTTTCGGCGACCAGAGTCGTCAGCCAAACCATTCCGCACAAAAAGGCCAGTATTTTTTTCACAGTATTTTCTGCCCGCGCCGATTATTTTGGGTGGAAATCAAACTGCACCTGGGGCGGCTTTTCCGCGCCCGTGATAGCCGTGAAGTAAGGCCTTTCCGTGAAGCCAAACAGGCCGGCGTAAAGCACGGTGGGAAAGGATTTGATGGCGGTATCGTAGGCCTGCACGGTCTCGTTGAAACGTCCGCGCTCGACGGCAATGCGGTTTTCCGTGCCTTCCAGTTGCGCTTGCAATTCCTGGAAGTTGGCGCCCGACTTCAGGTCGGGATAACGCTCGGACACCACGAGGAGCCGCGACAGGGCGGAGGACAAGGCGCCCTGGGCTTGCTCGAATTCCGCCAGCTTGGCCGAGTCACTGGGGGCGGTGTTCGGGTCGAGTTTCACTTGGCCGACCGAGGCGCGGGCGGCGGTGATTTCGGTGAGGGTGGATTTTTCAAAGTTCGCCGCACCCGAGACAGTCGCGACCAGATTGGGAACCAAGTCGGCCCGGCGCTGATAGACGTTTTGCACCTGTGCCCACTGGCGGTTGACGCTTTGCGACAGCTTGACCAAATGGTTGTAGCTGCCGCCGGCAATGGCGATGACGAGCAGCGCGGCGATGCCCAGCACCACCAGCGCCCCGCATCCGATGGCTAGTTTTTTCATAATGCAGCCGCAGCCTAAGCCCGCAATATCGTCCAGGCAATTACAAAACGCACCTCAATTTATAGCCGTGTCAGGGAGGGAAGTGTGGTTGCGGGAAAGGAAATATTTGCTTTTAGGCCCGAGTGTGCAAAATTGCGCGCCGTAACTTAAAGTCTATGAACACCACCAAACAACTTCTCGACGCCTTGCAATGGCGCTACGCCACCAAAGTCTTCGATCCGCACAAAAAAATTCCCGCCGACATCTGGGCGGCGCTGGAGCAGACCCTCGTCCTCACGCCAACAAGCTACGGCCTGCAGCCGTATCAATTTCTGCTGGTCCAGGATCCGGCCAAACGCGCGGCGCTGCTGCCGCATTCCTGGGGGCAGAAACAGGTGGTGGACTGCTCGCAATTCGTGGTGTTCGCCGCCCGCACCGACATGCGGGAGGCGGACGTGACCCGGCTGATTCGGCAGATCAGTGCCGTGCGCGGCGTGCCGGCGGAGTCGCTCAATTTTTACCGGGATATGATGCTTGGCGACGTGGTGAACGGCGCGCGCGGCAAGATCGCCCACGAATGGGCGGCGCGACAATGTTACATCGCGCTGGGCAATTTGATGACCGCGGCAGCCATGCTGGGCGTGGACGCGTGTCCCATGGAAGGACTGGCGCCCGCCGAATATGACCGGGTCTTGCAACTGGCCGGAAGCGGTTACGCGACGGTAGTGGCCTGCGCTCTTGGGTACCGGGCCGCCGGCGACAAATATGCCAGCCTCGCCAAAGTCCGCTACGGCACGCACGAGCTGCTGCGCATAGTGTAAGACGGGATGGCCCCGGGGCGAATGCCTGCCCCGGGGCGGGGACAGCTTGTCCCCACGACCGCTTCACCAAAACTAAGAACACCGTGAGGAGCCGTCCCCGCCCCCGCTTTCGCGCCGGCTTGCCGTGGCCTCTGCCGCAAGCAGATTTTATCTTTTGCATTGAATATGTATGCGTTTTGGCTAATATGCAGTCATGTTTAAAAAACTATTTATCCCTTCGGAAGATTCCGACCTGACGAACATGGCGTTGCTGGTGGCGCGGTTGTGGCTGGGCCTGAGCATGCTGTTCAATCACGGTTTCGAAAAACTGGCGCATTTTAACGACATGGTGGGCACTTTCCAGGATCCATTGCGGCTTGGGCCGGAAGCGAGTTTGATTCTGGTGATCATGGCGGAGGTGGGCGGCGCCCTGCTGCTGACGGTTGGCTTTATGACGCGGATCGCGGCGGCGGTGCTGGTGATTGACATGTTTGTGGCGTTTTTGATGGTGAATAAAACCGCGATGCACGGGGAAGGCGAATTGGCGTTCTTGTATCTCTCCGGATTTGTGTTCCTGGCGATTGCGGGCGGCGGGCTGTTTTCGCTCGACACGCTGGCGTTCAATAAAACGGGACGCAGCCGGATTCAGACGAACGCCTGAGGCGTGCGTTCAACACCGGTAACGGAGCGCGGGTCTGTGACCCGCAGCAACTCCGCCAGCATGAGCGCGCGCAAAATTGCCCGGAAACACCTTGAAATTTGGGCATCGCGGCGGCTTCCAGAGCTGCGCTTTGGGCAAGGAAGCGGATTTCGCAAGCCTGTGCTTGAGTCGCCCGGCGGCGCGATTTAGATTCTCGCCCCATGAACTCAACTTTGAAAGAGCAGGTCGCGGAAACGACCGCTTGGATTCGCAAATTGCGGGAAGAAATCGGCCACGTCATCGTGGGCCAGGAACCGCTGGTGGACCGCCTGCTCGTGGGGTTGCTGGCCAATGGCCACGTTCTGCTCGAAGGCGTGCCCGGCCTCGCCAAAACACTGTCCGTCCGCACCCTGGCCACCGCCGTGCAGGCCCGCTTCAACCGCATCCAGTTCACCCCCGACCTGCTCCCGGCGGACATTGTGGGCACGCTCATCTACAATCCCCAGGATTCCAAATACCACGCCACTCGCGGGCCGATCTTCGCCAACTTCGTCCTGGCCGACGAAATCAACCGCGCGCCGGCCAAAGTGCAGAGCGCCCTGTTGGAAGCCATGCAGGAGCGGCAAGTGACCCTCGGTGGCGAGACCATGAAGCTGCCGTCGCCGTTTCTCGTGCTGGCCACGGAAAACCCGATTGACCAGGAAGGCACCTATCCGCTGCCCGAGGCGCAGGTGGACCGGTTCATGTTCAAGGTGATCCTCGATTATCCGAACGAAGCGGAGGAGCGGCAGATTCTCGACCGCATGGCCTTCACCAGCCCGGAACAGCCGGTGCAACCGGTCGTCTCGCTCGAAGAAATCCTGGCGACGCGCAAGCTGGTGGATCAGATTCACGTGGACGACAAGATCCGCGATTACATCGTGAAGATCGTTTTTGCCACGCGCAAGCCGCAGGATTTCAAGCTGGATGTGAAGCATTTCATCCAGTTTGGCGCCTCGCCGCGCGCGACCATTTTCCTGACGCTCGCCGCCAAGGCGTGGGCGCTCCTGCAAGGCCGCGATTATGTGATCCCCGAGGATGTGAAAAGCATCGGCCCCGACGTGCTGCGCCATCGCATCATCCTGACCTACGAAGCCGAGGCGCAGGCGGTGACGACGGATGCCATCATCAAGAAGGTGTTTAACGCCGTGCCGGTGCCGTGAAATTTACGGCAACAGTTTTTGCAGCATGCTGAATAAAATATGGGACGAATCCGTCGCGCAGGCTACATTATTACCTGGTTTATCGGTGACCACCACCGCCACACGTTCACGTCGAGACGGACAAAGGCAGGCTCATTGGACGATTCGACACAAGAAAAACTTGGAATCAGGGCTTGAATTTCGCCGGGACGCGCTCACAATCGCGGAAACCCTTAAAGCCCATGATCGAACTCAAGGTCTACTGCGATTGCGGCCAGAAATTCAAGTTCGACGTCGAGCCGATAAACGGCCGGATGCCTTTCACCGTGGCGTGTCCCATTTGCCACCGCGACGGCACAACCAAGGCCAATGATCTGCTTCAGCAGATGACCGTGTTCAAGCAGGTCGAGCCGGCGCTGGCGGGTGCGCCCTCGCCCATTGCCCCGCCGCCTTTCGTTCCCAAGCCAGCGGCTCTGCCGCCGATGGGAGCGCCGCCGCCCGCCCACGCGCGAATGCGGGTGAACGTGCCGGCCCCCGCTCCGGCGCCGGCCCAGCCGTCTGCCGATGCGCCCCCGCCTTCCGAGGCTCCACCGAGGTTCGGTGCAGCCGGCGTCGCGGCTGTCGCCGCCACCGGACCCACCAAGCAACCCAGCTTTGGCCTGGGCATCCTGGGGGGTTTCACGGGCGCCCTGATCGGCGCCGTCATTTATTATTTGATTTTCAAGACTACGGGAGTGCGCACGGGAATGGCGCTGGTCATCGGCGGATTGGCGGGTTTTGGCGCGCATTGGCTGGGCAAGGGGGAGGGCAGCAAGGAACTCGGCGGCATCACCGTGGTGTTCGTCATCGTGGGTGTCCTCGCCGCCCAGTATTTCGTGGCGCTGGGATGGTGGAATAGAATTCGGGATGAAGGCTACGCCGAAAACGTCAAGGAGGCCAGGTTGGTGGTCAAAGCCATCCCGACCGGCTCCGACGCGGAAATCAGGGGTTATCTGGCCAAGCAATCCGCCGATGAAGGCGAGGTGGTAAAGCCGGCGGCGGTCAGCGATGACGAGGTTCGGATATTCAAGCAAAAAGAACTGCCCCGCTACCAGGATCTCGCCAGCGGCAAGCTCACCAAGGAAGAGTACTTGGCTCAACTCGGGCACAAGACGGACAAGAAATCCGCGACGGAGGAAACCGCGACTTTCAATGGGCTGTTCATCCTGCTGACCATAAACATCCGTGGGGTTATCTCCATGGTGATCGCCTCCGGGCTGGCTTTGAAGCTCAGCACCAACGCGTAGAGTTCATATCCTGTAAAAGCCGACATTGGGAGGCTGGAATTTGGATTTAAACCTGCCGTTTTCCCTCCCGCAGCGCCGAATTGGCCATTACCCGCAGCCTCAACTGTGGATCCTTGGCGCGGTAGATCCAGTTTGCTGGGCATGGCCGAAAGCGGCCAGGGCAAGAGCCGTACCCCCCCCATCAACAAGCTGGCTTCAGCCATTCGATTCAGGTTCAGTCAGTAGTTGATCCAACCGCACGCAACGGTAGCCCGCTGCCTGCAAATGGTCCAGTACCAGCCGGGTCACGGCCAGCAATCGCTCGCGCGGCACCCCGGCGTCGTGCAGCAAAAAAATCGCGCCCGGCTGCATGCCAGCCAGCAGCCGTCCGGCGATTTTTTCCGGAGGGTCCGGCCGCCGGTCCAGCCCGCGCGACGTGTAGCCAGCCAGCTTCAACCCCAGTTCCTTCGTCACGCGGAAGATCCGCGGGTTAGTCAAGCCGGCGGGAGGACGGAAGAATTCCGGCGCGCGACCGGTGGCGCGCTGGATTTCCGTCTGCGCCAGCACAAGTTCCTCGCGCAATCGCGCGACGGAAAAAAAGTTGGTTAGGGGGCTGTGCTGAAACGTGTGGTTCTCCAGCCGGTGGCCGGCCGCCACCATGCGTCGCGCTAATTCCTTCTGGGCGGCCACGCGGCGGCCGATGCAGAAAAAAGTTGCGCGGATGTTGTGTTCGGCCAGCAATCCCAGTAAAGCCGGGGTGTTCTCCGCATCCGGGCCGTCATCGAAAGTCAGCGCGACCACTTTGGATTGCGTGGCGGCGCGGCAGATGCCCGGTCCGAACATTTGCCATTGCGGAAACGATACGCCCAGCCCGACCACCAGGCCCGACAAGGTGCCCAGCGCCGCCAGCCAGCACCAGCGCGCCACGCCGTGGCTGCCAATCACGATCACCACCGCCAGCAGGATTGTGCCGGCGACCAGCCACTGGTATCTGGTCAGGCCCGGACGCAACACATTCCTTTCGTCCCGGTCGGCGACAGCGTGTAGAGTACCACCGTCCGCACGGGCCGCTCGGAGGCGATTTCGCCGCGCACTAGGCCGATGGCGGTGAGGAAACCGAACGCCGAGGCTGAGTGATGTTCGCCGCAGCCTTGTTTGTACGCGGCGCAGGGCACCGTTCGCCCCGCCGCGCGTGAAAAGGCGGCGGCGACGGCTTGGTAAAAATCATCCGGCGCCCGCAAGCCGTTCGCGCCAGTCAGGAGCAAATCCACTTCGCCGGCCGGAATGCCGTTGCGCGCGAGCGTTTGCAGAATCCATATTGCCTCGGTCTCAGCGTCCAGCTCCTGACGGCGGCCAAGGCGGAGGGCAGAAACGAATGCCAGCGGGTTGGCCGCCGAATCCGCCCGACCCAGCGCAAACATCGCGCAGCCTTCGCCCGGCAGGGGACGTTGCCGTCCTGCCAGCGGGTCCGCAAATGGCCGGAGGGCCGGCGACGATTCCTGCCACCAGCCCCAGCGCAGACCAGCAGCAAGCTGGTATTGATTCAATTCATCCGCCGCGCCGACGAGCGCCAATTCCGCGCGGCCGGTCGCCAATTCCGTCGCGCCCTGCCAGAGCGCCGTCTCGAAGGCGATCTGACGCTGCACCGGCGTCGAGTTCAGGCCGGCGCAATGCAATTCGATGGCGACTTGCGACGCGAGCGAATTGTGAACCGAGCCGGAGAACAGCGCCGGTCGCGGCGCGCGTTCGTCCTTCAAGATCAGGTTCTCCACAAACGCCGCCGTGTCCGCGAGCGAGCCAAGCCCGGTGCCGAGGGCCACGCAGATTTTTTCCGGGGTGATACCCGCGGCGAGCTCCGCGCCCAACGCTTTCCGTGCGGCCACCAACGCCATTTGTTGCAGGCGGCTCAGTTTGCGCCGTCGGGCTGGATCGAGGCCTTGGTCCGCGCCGAATTCACCGCAGGCAAGGACTTTGGCTCGGGCGTCGGCAGACATCGCCGGAACCGCGAACCAGGAGACCGGCGCGCCGCCGCCGCGAAGCGTCGCGGCGACGTCTGCGAGCGAATATCCCGCCGGACTGACCACCCCCAAGCCGAGAATCGCAAACCCCTTTGCAGGAGCCGACGCAAGGAGGCTCGGACTGAATTCCTGATTTTGAATTTCAAATTTCGAATTTGAAATTGGAACCTCCTCACGCCGGCTGCTATTGGGAGGGAATTTTTCAAATACCAGCGCCACGTTATTGCCGCCAAAGCCGAATGAGTTGCTCAAGATGCGGGATACCGTCTGCGCGCGAAAGGCGGTCACCGGCTTCAGCCCAAGTTTTTCGTCGGCCACCTCAAAACCGGGAGTGCCGGGAATGGCCTGCGCGCGCAGCGATTGCACCGCTAGCACCGCCTTGATCGCGCCGCTGGCGCCGAGCGTATGGCCGAAAAACCGTTTTACCGACGAGAACGGGGGCACCTTCCCGCCGAACACCGTTTTCAACGCGGCGGATTCCATCGCGTCGTTGTCCGGCGTGGCCGTGCCGTGGGTGCTGACAAAATCAATCTCTGCGGGCTGCCAGCCGGCGCGGGCGAGGGCGCGCTGCACGGCGGCGCAAGCACCGCGGCCCTCGGGCTGCGGCGCGGTGGCATGAAAAGCGTCGCAACTGGCGCCCCAGCCGGCGAACCGCGCCAGGATGGCCGCCCCGCGGGCCAGTGCGGTTTCCTCGGCTTCGAGGATCAGCATGGCGGCGCCTTCGCCCAGGCTGATGCCGGCACGGCGCGCATCGAAAGGGCGGCAGCCGTTGGGATCGAGCAACAGCAGGGAGCCAAAACCGTTCAGCGTGAGCCGCGAGAGGGAATCGCCTGCGCCCGCCAGCATCGCGTCGGCTTGGCCCTGCTCAATCAGCTCGGCGGCGGCATACAGGGCCAGGGCCCCGGCGGAACAGGCGGTGGACAGCGTGGCGACCGGGCCGCCTGCGCCAATTTTTTGGGCGCACAAATCCGCCGCGCCGGCGCATTCATGAAACCGCAGCGGGCCGAAACGGGATTTGTTTTCACGCAGCAGCGCGGCCAGAAATTTTTCCGTGCCCAACATGCCGCCCACGGTGGCGCCGAACAGGACGCCGACGCGGCCGGGATCGAGGCCGCCCAAGCCATCGGCCAGCCCGGCGCCCGCCAGCGCCTCGCGCGCGGCGATCCAAGCCAGTTTGTCCGAACGCGAACCGCGCGCATTGCCGGCCAGCAGATCCACGTCTTCGCGGACCTGCCCGACCAGATGCCGGGCAAAGCGCGGGGAGGAAAACAGCGTCAGCGGCCGCAGGCCGGGCTGGTCGGCGCGGATGGATTCCCAGACGGCCGCTACGCCGCAGCCGGCCGCGGCAATGATGCCGGTGCCGGTGATGACTGGGCGTCGCCGAAGCATCAGGTGCGGTGGCTGGTGATAAATCCGGCGAGCGCGCGCAGGGAGGCAAATGCCTGGTCCGCGACGGAGCGTTCGGTGATGATAATGCCATAGTCCTGCTCGACGATGGCCACCAATTCCAGCGCGTCAATGGAATCCAGCTCCAAGCCGGTGCCGAAAATGGGCGCGTCGGGATTGATGTCCGCCGGAGCGACGCCTTCGAGGTTGAAGCCGGCGATGATTTTCGTTTTCAGTTCTTCGATCAGGGATTCCATATTTGTCGGGGCCAAGCGTAGCTTTCCGGGAAAGCCTTTAGCAAGCGCGTTTGCGGTCTTTGCCTCGGGGCAGGGACAGCTTGTCACCGCACCAGGCAGCGGAACCGGCCGAAGTCATGCGGTAGCTTCAACACAAGGCTTTGAACAAATAATAGCCGCCCGTCAAAAAAATGAGAACGGATATGATTTCCGCAGAAAAAACCACCATGGCGAGGACTTTGAGTCCCAAGTGCGCCAGGATTATCGCCAGGGCTTCAATCAGCAGAAACAGCCCGCTGGCTAACAAAATCAATTTAAGGCTGCACCAAGCCGCCGGCCCCTCCAACGGCCGCAGCCAGGCAGATGATGCCGCGACTTTGAAAAAAGCACCAAGATGATGTGAGGCGTCGGGCGCAAAAATGGCAATCCCAGCCAGGCCGATTCCGGCTAGAATCAGGCCGCTGATTTCCCGGCGCATTTCTCTTTCCCGGCTCATGTTGCGACTTGGTCTTGCGGTTGCACGAGTAAAATGGTCTATGGATTGGATTTCGCCGCTTCTGCCCAGAAGCAAGTGCAAAGTCCAAGCGCGTGTCTTGAATTATTGACGCAGTGCATTATTTCGAGACATTGCAACGCTCGATGCGTCGGATAAAGGTGTTCCGTTATGGCCTGACGCAACCGTGCTTCTTACAATAGAAGCACGGATAATGCCAAGCCGTAACCTAAAGTCTGTAATCACCATCGCCCTATAAAAAACGATTGCCAAATGAATTGCCAGCCGTAACCATCCTGAATATCAACACGTCAAACAACTGAACATTTAAACTGAACAGCTAATCTTTCCACGTCACCACCATGAAAAAATCCCTGATTGCCAGACCTTTTAACCGCCGCCAGTTTCTCAAAGCCGCCGGCGCCGCCATGGTCCTGCCCACCATTCTCCCGGGTTGCGTCCTGGGCCGGGGCGGCAAAACGCCACCGTCGGGCAAAGTCACCATGGGCGTGATTGGCTGGGGCATGCAGGGACCGGGCAACACCAAGTCGTTTCTGGTGGAGGAGGATTGCCACGTGGTGGCCGCCTGCGACCTGGATAAGAACCATCTGAAAAGCGCGGTGGACACCGTCAATGAGCATTACCAAAACCAGGATTGCGCCGCCTACCATGATTTCCGCGAGATGCTGGCGCGCCCGGATCTGGACGCGGTGATGATCGCCATTCCGGACCACTGGCATGCCTTGGTGGCCACGGAAGCGGCGCGGCGCAAGCTGGACATTTACGGCGAAAAACCCCTGGCCAAGACGATTGCCGAACAGCAGGCCATCGTTCACGCCGTGGAGAAACATGGCATTATCTGGCAGACCGGTTCGTGGCAGCGCTCGCAGGCACCCTTTCACAAGGCGGCGGAAATCGTCCGGAACGGCCTCATTGGCGAAGTGACCCGCGTGGAAGTGGGATTGCCGGAAGGGCACCACGATTTTGCCGGCACGGCGCCCGAACTGCAGGCAAAACTTTCGGCCCTGCCGGACAAGGTCACGGACTTTTCCCTGGTCCGGCCCGGTTCGGAGGCGTGGAAGCTCGCCGTCAGTGAACCGCCGGCGGAACTGGATTACGCGACGTGGATCGGACCGTCGCGGATGGAGCCTTACATCAAACAGCGCGTTCACATGGACTGGCGCTGGAATTACAACACCGGCGGCGGCCAGTTGCTGGATTGGATCGGCCACCACTGCGACATCGCGCACTGGGGCATGGACTGCGACCGCTCAGGGCCGTCGGAAATCGAGGGCCAGGGCGAGTTTCCCGCGACGGACGCGCTGTGGAACACCTGCAAGAAGTATCGCATTGAGCTGAAGTATCCACGCAACATCACCATGGTGATCGCCGGCGGCCACAAGGACATCCGCAGCGGCGCCAAATGGATTGGCACCGAAGGCTGGGTCTGGGTGGATCGCGGCGGTTTTGAAGCCTCCAACCCGGCCTGGAAAAAGGGCAAGAACCTGCCGGAGGAACTCCGCAAGGTGAAGCTGTATGAATCGCCCGGACATTGGCGCAATTTTCTCGATTGCGTCAAGTCGCGCCAGCCCACCATTACACCGGTGCAAACTGCGCACCACTCGGCGCTTCCCGGCCATCTGGGATTGATTTCCATGCTCACTGGCCGGAAAATCAACTGGGATGTGAAGAGCGAAAAAATTCATGGCGATGCGGAGGCAACCAAATTGATGTCGCGCCCATATCGCGCCCCGTGGCATCTGGCGTGAGGGAGGGATTTATGCCAACGCCCGCCGGCTGCCGGCGGGCGTTTGCTTTTGGCCGGCGGCAAGCCGCACCGATTGGAGCGCCGGTCTCCTGACCCGGCTCAAGGGAACAAGTTTTGAAACGAGCCGGGTCAGGAGAGCGACGCTCCAATTGCGCTCATCATAGCATTTTGTAATGCGTGCGGCCCTCCGCCGCCTTCCCACGTGGTGCATTCGCGAACCGACAAAAAACCACACCCGCGCACTGAAGCCGGCGTATTCTAACACGCTGACGCGCCTCGCTGTGGCTCCCGCGCGCACAACCCGGTCGCGTGAGGAACATCACACGAGGAACCTGTTGAATTCCAGGCGGGATTGAAGGAGACTGAAAGGCATAGACCGAGCATTATGAGCCGAAGCTTCTCCCATCCCGTTTCCTTCCGCCGGTCAACCCTCCGAGCCATTGCCCTGCTGACGGGCGTGGTCATGGTTTTCTCCCTGCCGCTCCAAGCGTACCCACTGCAGGTGCTCACCACCAATGTGCTGCCGCTGAATGGCACGGAGAACGGCGGCGATGAGTTTCCGGGCGCGGTGGTGCCGTTTGGCATGGTGCAATGGAGCCCAGACACGACCACCGAGGAGTCGGGCGGCTACCTTTATACGGCCACACAGATCGCCGGATTCGGCTTGGATCACCTGAGTGGCGCGGGCTGCGATTACGGCGGGGACGCCGCCTTCACCCCGGTCTTGGCCGCTCCGACCAACTCGCCGGGCACGAACAGCAGCAACGGGAAATACGCGTTTGCGGCCACTTTTTCCCACAGCAACGAGACGGCCACGCCCGGTTATTACTCGGTCCAGTTCACCAATGGCATTCTCACCGAACTGACCACCACCATGAGGACGGGCTTCGGACGATTCACGTATCCCTCCGGCCACACCCCCACCATGGTGATCAACGGCGGCAGCGGCGCCGCCGGGGTCGAGAATGCCGCGATCCAGATCAATACGAACACCCAGGAAATCACCGGCTGGACGACCGAGGGAGGTTTCTGCGGTTCGGGGCAGCATCCCACGTTGTATTTTGATGTGATCTTTGACCACGCTTTCGCCGCGTTCGGGGTGTGGAGCGGCGCCACGCTGACCCCCGGTGGGACGAACGCCACGGGCGCGGCCTCCGGCGTCTATGTCAGCTTCAATTTGCCAGGCGGAGGCACGGTACTGACCCGGACGGCGATTTCGTATGTCAGCGTGACGAATGCCCAGTTGAATCTCCAGACGGAAAGCCCGGCGGCATCGTTCACAAGCGCCGGCTTCAACGCCATGGCGGGCGCGGCCAGCACCAACTGGAATGCCTATCTCAACAAAATCCAAGTTAGCGGCGGCACCGCGGCGAACCGGCAAACGTTTTACACGATGATGTATCACGCCTTGCAGGCGCCCAGCGTGGTCAGCGATGTCAACGGTCAGTATATGGGCTTTGATGGGTTGCCGCATACGGCGTCAGGCTTCAACAAATACGAGTTATTTTCGGGCTGGGACATTTACCGGACCGAATGCCAGTTTCTGGCGATGATGGATCCCGCGCGCGCCAGCGACATGGTGCAGTCGCTCGTCCAAGATGCCCGCGAGGGCGGAGCCATGCCGCGCTGGAGCGTGGCCAACGGCGATACGGGTGTGATGATGGGTGATCCCGCGACGCCGATCATCGCCGGCTTTTATGCGTTTGGCGGCACGAATTTCAATACGGCGTCGGCGCTGGCCGCCATGGTGATGGCGGCCACCAATCCCGCAACCGTGGCCTTGAATGGAATCCACGAGCGGGATGCCGAGCGCGATTACCTCAATTTGGGCTTCGTTCCCGAATATCAGCGGGGCGGCTACGGTCCAGTGTCCATGACGCTGGAGTATGGCAGCGCCGACGTGGCCTTGGCCCGCTTCGCGCAGGCGCTGGGCGACACCACCACCTACACGCTGGCCATGAACCGCGCCCAAAACTGGCGCAACCTGTTCAATCCCAGCTCCGGCTATTTGCAAATGCGGCGTTCGGACGGTTTCTGGTCACCCGGCTTTGTCATCAACAACTCGGCCTACGACAATTATCAAGGATATGTCGAGGGCACCGCTGCCCAGTACACGTGGATGGTGCCCTATAACCTGGCGTCGCTCGCCGAAATGATCGGAGGCCCGCAGGTGACTTCCGCCCGTTTGGACACATTCTTCACGCTGCTCAATGATGGCACCGGGTCCGCCTACGCTTATATGGGCAACGAGCCGTGTTCGGAGGTGCCATGGATTTACGATTTCATCGGCGAGCCTTACAAGGCTTCGAGCGTGGTCCGACAAATCATGCTCCAGCTCTTTGCCACGTCCCCGGGCGGCCTGCCGGGCAACGATGACCTGGGACAAATGGCGTCCTGGTACGTGCTGGCCGCACTCGGCGTGCATCCGGAAATTCCGGGCGACGATGTACTGGTTTTGAACGGGCCGCTCTTTCCGCAGGCGGTGGTCCATCTGACCAACGGCGACCTAACCATTACCGGCAGCGGCGCGGCCGATAATGCGCCCTATGTGCAGAGCCTCGCCGTAAACGGCCAAGCGTGGAATGCGCCCTGGGTGCGCTTTGGAAACCTAGCCCACGGCGGGACGCTGGCTTTCACCATGGGAACCAGCCCGAACACCAATTGGGGGTCGGCGCTGGCCGCCGCCCCGCCTTCTTATACGGATGGCATGACCACACCGCTGGCGCAAGCGTATTTCTGGGGCACGGGCCTGGAAACCAACGAGGCGCCGCTTGCCTGGACCAACACCGTGGATACCGGGCCGTATCCGGCGGGCGGCATCACCAATGTGGGTCCCATCCTGACCAGTTTGTCCGGACCGGAACTTGGCGTCCGCAGCGAGAACAGTCAGAGTGGCAGCGATGAAATCATGTTTTCAGGAAAGGCGCAGGGCGGGGCGATTGATTGCGCTTATATGAAGCTGTTCGATTTGAGCGGGCAGAACGTCGTTATTTCATCGGGCATGCACTTTTCTTACTGGATCTTCCCGCAAAGCAATACCAATAACGCGCTAGCGACCGGGAGCAACAGCACCTTCGTGGCGCTGGACCTCATCTTTGCGGATGGCACCAGTTTGCGGGACAGCGGAATGACTGACCAGCACGGCGTGCCGGTAAAGCCAACCGGCCAGGCGGGCATATTAGTGTTGGACACTTGGAATTACGTGACGGTGGATTTGACATCTTTGGCAGGCAAGACCGTGAACCGGATTGACTTCGGCTACAACCAACCCAACGGTTCAGGCGGATATCGCGGCTACGTGGATGACATTGCCTTCACGACTCCGTCCGGCTGGTTCACCAACAATCTTGCCTTGAACAAAACGGCCGTCGCGGACAGCCAGCAGGCGGGCGATCCCGCCGGCAACGGCAATGATGGGAACACGGGCACCCGCTGGAGCGCCAATGACGCGAACACCAATCATTGGTGGCAGGTGGATTTGGGCGGCCCTTGCAGCTTGACAGGGGACGAAATAATCTGGCAGATGAGTGGAGTGGTCTATGATTACGCTGTAGCGGTTTCGCTGGACAATACTAACTGGACCACCGTACTCAACAAGACGGCAAACACCAGCACGGCCCAGGATCAACCGGACGTGTTCATGGCTACCGGGCGTTACGTGCGGGTGACGGTGACCGGGCTGCCGCCGGGCGACTGGGCCAGCTTCTATGAATTCCGGACCTTCGGGTCAGTGCTGACGGTCCCACAGGTTCCCACCGGCCTGCAGGCTTTGGGGGGTTACGGGCTGGTGAGTTTGAATTGGACAGGTGCAGCGGAAGCGACCAGTTACAATGTCGCACGTTCAACGAGCAGCGGCACGGAGACTAACATCGCGAGTCTGATCACCACCAATTACACCGACCCGGGTTTGGCTGACGGCACGACCTATTACTATGTCGTCTCAGCGGGAAATCTCGTGGGACAAAGCGGCAATTCCAGCGAGGCGGCGGCCATGCCGATGGCGCCGGTGCCGGGTTCCTACGCCGCTGCAATCGTAAGCAATAAACCGCTGGCCTATTGGCCGCTGGCGGAGACGAACGGATCGGTTGCCATGGATTTTGTCGGCGGTCATGATGGCCTTTATGTTGGGGGAGTCACCCTCGCCCAGCCCGGGGTGCCTTTGGCGGGATTTGTCGCTCCTCATTACGCCGCCGCTTTTGATGGCACGTCGGGCTACGTGGATATTCCGGGAGGCCTGTTCAACCTTACCAATGCCATTACCGCAACGGCCTGGGTGGAAGTGCCAGCGACCCCGCATTTTTCCGGCATCGTCGGCCACGGCGACACTTCCTGGCGCTTGAGCATGAACACCAGCGGCGACCCCGGTGCGGCGGACGCAAACAATGGCGACGCCACGAGTCCGACTTCCATTGTCGGCACCAATTGGCACATGGTTGCCTACACCTACAATGGCGTCCCCGGCGCGACCAACAATGGTTCGCTCTATGTGGATGGCGTGCTCAAGGCACATGACACCGTGCTTCAGCCGGCGGGGAGTGGTTACGATGTTTGGATTGGCGGCTCGCCTGACTATGGCACGGCTAGGTTGTTGCCGGGCAGCATCGCGCACGTGGCCATCTTCACCAATGCCCTCACGGCAGCGCAAGTTTTGGCGCTTTATAATGCGAGCTTAAGTTCGCCCCCCATCACCTTAAAAATCACGCCCACCGGCGCCGGCGGCCTGACGCTCAACTGGCTGGAAGGAACGCTCCTGCAATCCACCAATGTGGCCGGACCGTGGACGACCAACCCGATGGTTTCGCCGGGCACGCTCGTGCCAACCAATACCCGGATGTTTTTCAAAGTGCTGGGAAATTAGCGGTTGCCCCCGCTTTCGGCTCTGGCTTTGTCCTGAACGGCCGCATTCAAACTGGCCCGCGCCTGGGTGTCAGACGGGTCCAATTGCAGGGCCTGTTGAAACTGGTCAATGGCCTCCTGCCAGCGTCCCCGGTTGGCCAGTCCCACACCCAACTCGCGGTGATTCTGGGCCGAAGCCGGCAGCAACTTCACCGCCTGCTCGAAGCAGCGGATGGCGTCATCGGCACTTCCCTTGAGGCCGTAACAATTGCCGAGATTGCTGTAAGCGTCGGCATCATCGGGCTTGAGACGGATGGCTTGGTTGAGCTCAGCAATGGCTTCGTCCAAGCGGCCCATGTTTTGGAGCACTCCGCCGGCGCGGGCATGGGAATAAAAGTCATCCGAATCCAAGGCTGCCGCCTTTTGAAACTGGGCCAGGGCTTGCGCAGGCTGCTGCTGCTGCACCAGCAAATCCGCCAGTTGGCAGCGGACTTCCGTGCGATAAGGATTGAATTGCAGTGCTTCTTGATATCTGGCCAATGCCTCCTCCACCTCGCCCTCGCGCTGCAATTCACGAGCCAAGAGGGCGGTGGCGATCCAATTGCGTTGCGTCACCTCCCGCGCCCGGCCATACATTGCCTTGGTGTCCCGCCAATAGCCAATCTGGCGCACGGTCAAGAGGATGCAGGCCACCAGAACCGTTGCCCCAACCAGCCGGGCCATAATCACGCGGTGCCGCCAGGTTGCCGACAGTTTGTCCGCTCCCCAAACGACGGCCAGCCAGAGACCGATCGAAGGGATATAGGTGTAGCGATCTGCCAAGGCTTGCCGGCCGACTTGAACAAGGCCGATGGCCGGGACGAGCGTGCCCAGAAACCAGAACCAGCCCACCGCGAGATACGGCAGGGTTTGCCGCCGCCAAAGCGTCAGGCTGCTCACCACAGCCAAAGCCATCCCCGCAGCCGCCACAGTCCCGGCCGGCCAATGCCCGGGATGCGGATAAATGGCGCATAAATCCACCGGCCATAGGCTCATCCCAACATAGCGCGCGTAGGAAACCAGGGCATTGCCGAGCCGGGCCGAAAAGCTCAAGGTGTCCATCGGAGTGACCGCGCCGCCTCGCACTTGCACCATGTAAGTCACCGCCGAGTTGGCCGCCGCCAGCGCCAAAAAGGGGATTTTCTCCAGCACCAGCCTTTTGATTGGCGTCTGTGGCCACCGTCGCAAAGGCCAGTAATCCAGCAACCACAGCGCAAACGGCAGCGTGACCAGCATGGGTTTGCACAACAGGCCGCCGGCGAACAACCCCACGGTACACCAGTACCAGAAACGCCGGGATTCCGTGAAAGCGGACGGGATGAGACGAACCTCAGACTGGGAACCTGGGACTGCGCCACGCGAGAAGGTTTTGGATTCCAAGGTTGGAACCTTGGACTTTGCTTTTCGGATTTCAGATTTCGGGTTTCGGATTTCGGGTTTCGGATTTTCGGCGGCCGCGTAGCGAAGATAAGCCCAAATCGCAAGCAGCCAGAAGCACACGCTCAGAACATCCTTTCGCTCGGAAATCCAAGCCACCGATTCCACCCGCAGCGGATGCAACCCGAATAGGGTCGCCACCGCAAAACTGCGCCAGCGCGCACCGGTCATCTTCCGCAGCACTAGGAACAGCAGGGCGGTGTTAAGCGCATGCAGCACCACACTGGTGGCGTGATGGCCCCGAGCGTCCAAGCCAAACAACTGAACATCCAACAAATGGGACATCCAAGTCAAGGGATGCCAGTTTTGGGCATCGGTGCTGACCCAGGTCCATTTCAGGCTTTCCCAAGTCAATCCCTGGCTCACCTGAGGGTTCTGGGAGACATAAAGCGGGTCATCAAGGCCGACGAACCCGTTCCGGAGACAGGGGAGGAAAACACACAGGACGAGGAAGAAAAGCAGCACGGGCAGCAGCGCCATTCGCTCTGCGGGTTTTGGCTTTTGGCGGTCAGCAGCCATCACGATTGGCTAAAAGATACAATCCTCATTATGGGAATGGAATCCCAAATCCAAAAAAACGAGGCCGGGGGAAAGTTCCCCGGCCTCGCGCGAAAGCGCGCCGGCCATTGCGGACAGGCGCGGCCGTTAATTACTGCGGCGTATATTGATTGGCAAGGCGGTAGAAAACCTGTCCACCAGACGCCGACACAGTCTGCTGGTTCATTCCGCCCGCTTGGGTCACTGTGCCGGCCACGGTTGTCCAGTTGGGGGTGGTCAGGCTGGTGCTTTGTTGCAGGACATAGCCGCCCACACCCGCGGGCCACGAGAACAGGTAGGAGCCAGGGGTCATGGACTGCAAGGTCAAGGCGGGCCAACTCACGAAGTTAAAATCGCTGACCGTCTGGTCCGATCCGACGCCGCCACTTGCCCCAGTGAAGCCGACGTAGGCGGTGTTGCCATGCACGGCCGCCGGGAGGTTGAGGGCGACAGTGTGATTATAGGAATAGCCATCGTTAGTATCCGTCAGGGTCAGACTCGCAATTCCGTTGAGATAGGTCAACGTGACAAAGATGGGATCGCCGCTGGCGAGGTTGAGTGGAAAGGGATCGGTAACAGTGGCCGTGATGCCATTGCTGGAGAAGGCGTAACCTACGCCGCCAATACCGTTGCCGGCGTAGATGTTGAACTCCAATTCCACGCTGGGGGTGATGCCGCCCACCCCCAAGGCACCGCCGGTTCCGCCGGAAGCCGCCGTTCCACGCGGATCATTCTGGAGCACAAAGCAGGTTCCATCCGCGCCACCGCCACCGATGTCTTGGTACGTCCAGGACGCCATAAAGTTGCCGATGTACACCGGCTGATTAAAGAAGCTAAAGGTTCCCTGGCCGGTGCCGTCGGTGAGCGTCAGCACATTGCTGCTGCTATAACTGCCGTTGCCAGCCAGAGCCCAGCCACCGCCAAAGCCATTGAAGCCGACCGCCGGCACAATGGTCACGGTGGCGAGCGTGCTGGGCGTTGTGCCGTAATTGTTGGTGGCAAAGACCTGGTAGGTGCCGGAATCGGAAAATTGGGCGTTGGTGATGGTCAACACATTGGTGTTGGCGCCGCTGAGTCGTCCGCCATTTTGAAGCACGGCGCTGGTGTCATAATACCAGCCGAAGGATATCGGCTTGGAACCAACCAAAACTGTCGTCAGGGAGAATGTGGAACCGGCCAGGAACGTGTAGTTTGCCTGGAGGTCCTGGGTGAAGTCCGGCGCGGCCTCTACGGTCAACGTAACGATCGTGCTATCAACGACGCTGTAGGTGTTGCTCGCCTCCAGATAGTAGGAATCCGGCCCGCTCGTGTCCTGCACCACGTTGGTCAGCACCAAGGTGGCATTCGTTTGATTGACCAGCGGGACCGGTATACCGGTGGAGGCCGGAGTCTCGTACCATTGCAAGTTCAGCGCCGGCGAACCAACCACCGCCGTCACAAACGTCGCGGTGCCACCCTGGGCTGCGACCAAGTTCGTTGGCTGCACGGCGAAGCGAGGTCCGATCCCGGCGGCATAATAGTGAGTGAGCACCTGGTTGGAACTCAACGCGTAGGGGTAAATGGCCACCTCATCAATGTTGCCGTTAAACTGTAGGTTCATATTCGTGGTGTTGGCCGAAGAACGCGCGCCAATGCTGAACCCGGAGCTTGCGCTGGTGCTGGCCGGCGCGTGCCCGACTTGAACGCCGACCAGATTCGTGCCCAACGAGACGGACGACACCAAAGCCCCGTCCACGTACAGGAGCGCATAATTATTGGAGACGTTCGGGGAGACATCATTCAGCACCCCCACGAGGTGATGCCACAACCCATCGCCCGTGCCATAGTTGGCCGGGGCGGCGACAGGGAAAGAAGGGTTGCTTCCATTCGTGCCACTGACTGCGCAGCGGAAGTAGAAGCGGAAGCTATCGCTGGCTCCGCCGCAATCGAGGGCGAACTGTTCGCCTCCTCCGCCAGAGCCGTAGGTGACGATGCCTGCCCCGGCAACGGTCTGATTGAAGCTGGGATTCTGGACCCAGGTTTCCACGGAGAAAGCGGCGGGGGTATTGCTGGCCGCGACCAAATTGTTGAAGGCGGGAACCTGGCCCACAAAACTGTCAGCGCTATAACCGGCCGGGCCCCCGAACTGGGCGGCCGTGTCCGGATCGTTGGTGCTGTAGCCGACTGCGCCAATGACAGCATTGGTATAAATACCGTTAAGGCGTCCCATGTAATCATTCGCGACGGTGCCGACGGGTGCGACGATGCCGGAAGCACCATTGCCTTCATCCAGCCGCCAATAGGCGAGGGGGCTGTCCCCAACGATGGTCGAAGCGTAACCTGCACTGGGGGTTATGACGGTAAGGCTCAGGTTGGTACTGGCCGTCGCGCCGTAGAGGTTGCTGACCACACAGAAATAGGTGCCCGAAGCGGAGACCTGGACGCCAACCAAGTTCAGGCTGGCATTGGTGGCATTGGCAATTCCATTCGTCACCCCTCCCTGCACACTGTACCACTGGTAATAGTAATTGGTAGGTCCGCTGGCTTGCAGGCTCGTGGTCGTATAAGTACCACCTTGCAGCAGGGTCTTATTGGCTGGAGTCGGTTGGACCAGGATGGCTGGCGCGACAGGCTGCTGGGCGCCCAGAAATTGGACTTCGGCAATCTGCATGCTGTTGGCCACGCTGTTGCTTCTCACATTCTGGACCGTTACCCGATAGGTGGTATAGGCCGTTGAATTGGCAAAATCCACCTCTTTCAGGACTTGATTGGTAATGTTGGCCGCGAACGTGGTGGCAAGATTGCGCTGGACGGGCAAGGCCAGCGGCTCATCGGCAACAATGGCCGTCCAGGTGGTCCCGCCATCGTTGGAGCCTTCCAACATGAAATCAGCCGGATCACAGACCGCGGCATTGACCGCGGCATAGAAGACCAAGGCATTCACGACGGTGCTGCCAGCATACGGCGTCAGGACGAAGCCAACCGGCCCGGTGAAGGGTCCGGCCGTGTTGGCGGTGGGGCCATAATTCAGGTATGCCGACAGGCTCCCGTCAATCACATTGGTCACCCCCGAGCCGGCCGGCGAGGCCAGGGTGGTTTCGCCGAAGTCGGAGATCACATCACCCGGAAAGGTAATGTTCGGATTGGTTGAAACCCGCAGGGAAAGCACCTCGAGCGGACCATTGGTACTGCTGGGAGCCGAATTATAGACCTGACAGGTATAGAAGTATGCCGTGTCGGCGGCGCTGACACCAGCAATCGTCAGGTTGGTGGTTGTGGCTCCGGAGATGGTCGCAGTTGAGCCAGGAACAACGGACGCTCCGTTGGACAGGGTGTTAGTGAACGTCGCGCCATCACTGTACTGCCATTGGAACTGCGGCAGACTGCCGATGCCGGGGGTGATTTGAAAACTCGCCGTTTGGCCAGCATAGACGTTCTGCGCCGGCGTGTAAGCGATCGGTACTTGCACGGGCAGGAAATTGGTGCTGCCACTGACAGCAATGACATAACTGGCGGAGTTGGCGGCTGGCGCGCGAACGTAGCCCAAAACAATGTTGGTGACACTGCTGCCGTCCTGCATCTGGAATTCCGATTCAAATATTCTCGGCACCCCGAAATTCACGCCGGTGTTGTCAAGATTCTGGACCTCCACGCCGGTGGTCGAACTCAAGGTGCCAATGTTGACGCGCTCACCCGAGGCGTAGGCGTACGGCACGGTCGTCTCAAACCAGTCATAGCAGTAGAACAGGTTGGTCTCATTAATGCCATCGCTGTGCTGCAATACGATATAGTTGGTCATGACTTTGCCGCTGCCGATGGAAGCGCCGCACGTCAAAAGCGAGAACGCCGTGAAAGTGCCCGGGGTTTGCGGCGTGAGGCTGGCCAGTTGGGTATTGGTATTTATCAAGGCACTCGTGTTTTGGTGGTAACTCGCGGGCATCTGGTAAGTGCGGGTGGGATTGGCGATGCTGGTCAGAATCGACCCGTGCGCCGGGAACCCGTTGGTGGGAGCGGCAGTATCCCAGCCGACCTCAAACCAGGTGTTGGCCCCGCCGGCCATAAAATTGGTGCCGTTGTCCATCGTGGCGTTCAGCGGCGCCAGTGAGGCCGCCGTCTGCGGCGTGTTGGGCACGACAAAGCCAGCATTATATCCGCTGACCGGGTTGGGGATAAATGGACCGGTCAAGGTGCCGGTGTTTGGAACCGTGGCATTGTCCGCGGAGTTGGCGCTGCCGCTGACCGCAATAATGACGTCAGCATGGGTCGCGGAGCTCGCAAGCGTGTTATTGGTAAAGGTGTTGCCGACTTGAAAGATGAGATTGGTCGGCGCCGCGGCGCCACTTTTCAGCGCGATGTCAAACGACCACAGCCGCGAACCGCTGGTGACTCCTGAATTCAGCGTGAAACTGTTTTGGTTCTCCGCCGGATTACACCGGCATTGAGCGGTATAAACATAAGTGTTCGATGGAGTGCCTGAATAGGGAACGATGGCGTTGGCGTTGAACCAGTTGGGCACGGCAAAGAGGACCGGGCCTTGGGTGGTGCCGTCAGCATATTGAATCGTCACGGTGTTTGTATCCGGGCTGCCACCGCCGGTACAAAGGAAGGACAAAGCGGTGTATTTGTTTGTATTGAAACCACCCAAGCCGTTGGTGTTGTTTAACGTCAGGTTGGGATGGTAGTATGGGTTGTTGACGGGATAGGTATAAGGCCCGCCTACCAAAGACTGGTTGTTGTAGGTATAGCCGTTGGTGTAAGGACAAATACACACACAATTGCTGTTCCAGTTGGTCCAATAGGGAAGCTGAAAATAGTGAAGGAAGGCAGCCCCGGTAGTCGTGTTGGTGAGCAGGGTGCCGCCCGCAGGCAGACCATAAGTAGGCTGAGCGCGGTTCATGCCTTGTTCAAAGAACGTATCACCAGAATCAATCGAATAGTACGTCTGCCAGCCGGCAGGGTTATTGGTTTGCAGGCAGGGGCCATGATCTATGGTGACTGAAACGGTTTGGGCGTTCAACCGGTGGGGCCAATCCACCGGTATGACGGTATTGACGGTAAAGCTGGCGGGGGTCAGCGGAATGGGGGTAAAAGTCTGGGCTTGGAGGCTGGCCGAACTGAGCAGGGCCAACCCGGCAGATAAGCACAAAAGGCGCCGGATGGCCGTGCCGGCCGGCGCGGCGGGCTGAATTTGAGCGGTTTGCGTGGAGCCAGTGTCTTGGGGGGTGTTCATGGTTGAGGTGGTTGAGGTTTCGCGGGCTTGTCCCCGGTGGGGGAAACGGGTTGTGGGTGAATCGTTAATGGTTTATTGATTGGGGTTCAGGGGTGACAATTGAGCCGTGCCCAGGCACCGCTCCCCGTTGAGTAATCCGGGCTCCCGTTGACATCCGGCTCGCAAACGCAAATTAACCCATATCAAACCAGCTTTTTGGCTGCAAAAGTTGAGAAAGTCCATTGGCATTTCATAATGTATACCCAAAAAACCGGCGCCTGTCAACCAAAAAAACCAATGATTAGCCGAGTTGCTGAGAGCTATAAGCGCAGTGGCGCGCTGGGATGACATCGCTAAAAAAGCGCGCAGAAGGAGTTCCAAATCAACGCAGTCACGCGAAGGCCACCGAGAGCCGCAGTGATAGATCATGGACCTTGCGGACCGCGCGCACCGCGTCTCTGCGTTTCTTTTGGTTCCTGCTCATCCGTCTGCCCAGATTTGCCCGCTTGCCAGGTTTCTATTTCCGCGCTTTTCCATCCCATCCTCCGCCCTCTGACCTCTGACCTCTGACCAACGGGAGCTCCACCCGTCCGGTTCGGCGGGAGGAGGAGGGTTCCAGTGTTCCCTGTCCCTGCCCCGCTCGGCGGCTCGCTCCGCCCCGTCGCCCGCCGGCGCGGTTTCCCGCCTTGTCCGGCGCGGAATCTCCGCTATCCTGTGCGCTTTGTGAGTATTGCCAAAGAAATCGCCAGGCGGCGCACGTTCGCCATCATCTCGCATCCGGACGCGGGTAAAACCACGCTGACGGAAAAGCTGCTGCTTTACGGCGGGGCGGTGCAACTGGCCGGCTCCGTGACCGCGCGGAAAAACCAGCGCGCCACGACGAGCGACTGGATGGAGCTGGAAAAGAAACGCGGTATTTCCATCAGCTCCACCGTGCTGCAATTCGACTACGACGGCTACCGCATCAATCTGCTCGACACGCCCGGCCACAAGGATTTTTCCGAGGACACCTACCGCGTGCTGACCGCCGTGGACTCGGTGGTGATGGTGATTGACGCCGCGAAAGGCATCGAGCCGCAGACGCGCAAGCTCTTCGAGGTCTGCCGCCAGCGCGGCGTGCCCATCTTTACGTTCATGAACAAGTGCGACCGGCCCATGAAGAATCCGCTCGAACTCGTGGACGAGCTGGAGCGGGTGCTGGGCATTGGCGCCTTCCCGGTGAACTGGCCCATTGGCGACGGGTTCGATTTTCGGGGCGTATTCGACCGCCAGACCAGCCAGATGCATCTTTTCGAGCGGACCGTCGGCGGCCAATTTCGCGCACCGGTCTCGGTGGGCGGCGTGGACGATCCGGCGGTGCGCGGACAACTGGATGACACCACGTTTAAAAAAACCGTCGAAGAACTGGAAATGCTCGAACACGCGGGTGAGCTGTTTGACGATGCCGCCGTGCTGGCCGGCCAGAGCACGCCCGTGTTTTTTGGTAGCGCGAGCAACAATTTTGGCGTGCAACTGCTGCTGGACGGCTTTTTGCGACATTCGCCGGCGCCCAAGCCGCGCGTGCTGGCGGGCACGCAAATATCGCCCGAATACCCGCAATTCAGCGGCTTTATTTTCAAGATCCAGGCGAACATGGACCCCCGGCACCGCGACCGCATCGCGTTCATCCGCGTGTGTTCCGGCAAGTTTGAGCGCGACATGACGGTCCATCATTCACGCTCGGAAAAAAAGGTGCGCCTCTCCAGCTCGCATAAGATTTTCGGCAACGAACGGGAGACCTTGGACGAAGCCTTTCCCGGCGACGTCATCGGTTTGGTCGGCCACGACAGTTTTGGCATTGGCGACACGCTGACGACCGATCCGGCGATCCGATACAAGGAAATTCCGCGCTTCACGCCCGAGGCCTTCAGCTACTTGCATAATCCCAACCCGGGAAAATACAAACAATTCCGCCAGGGCCTGGACCAACTGTTGCAGGAAGGCGTGATTCAGGCGCTGTATCTCCGCAACTCCTCCATTAAAACGCCCTTGCTGGCGGCGGTCGGCCCGCTGCAATTTGAGGTGGTGCAGTACCGCCTCGAAAGCGAGTACGGCGCGGCTTCGCGGCTGGAGGCGACCCCGTGGACGGTGGTGCGCTGGCTGCCGACGGATATCCAGGAGGACGCTTTGGACGGGCTCTCGCTGCCGACCGGCGCGCGGATAGCCTACGACCTCGGGAAAAATCCCGTGGTGCTCTTCCAAAATGATTGGTCAGCGAATTATTTCGGCGAGACGAACAAAGCCGTTCCGCTTTCCTCCTTGCCGGTGCAGACGGTGAGAGATTAAGCCGCCCGCCAATCCAGCACCTTCAACTGCACCGTGGTCCGGCGGTTGAACTCATTCAGCGACGGCGCGAAGGCGAGGTCGAATTTCCCGACCGGCAAGGGACTTTCGCCGGCATTCCACCAAACCGCCTCCAGTGTCGCGCGGCCATCCGTGACCCACATTTTGACGTGCTGCTTGCTGGCGCCGATGCGTTGCAGGGGTTTCTTGTGCATGAGATTCCGGGCGCAAAATTGCAGCGCCGGATTGCCCATGCCGGTCGGTTTCAATTGTTCCAATTCCAACATGGCGTCCAAAGCTAGTTCCGCGAGGCCGATTTCCGCGTCGAGCCGCAGCGGCGGCTGCAGGTCTTCCGGCCGCAATTGGCGCCGGGCGATGGCGTTGAGCCGCTCGCGGAGCCGGTCAATCTTATCCGGCGCCACGCTAAGGCCGGCGGCCATGGCGTGGCCGCCGTGGCGCAGCAGCAAATCATCGCATTCGCGCAACGCCGCCGCCAGATCGAAGCCCCCGATGCTGCGGCCCGAGCCGCGCATCTCGCCGTTCTCGCCGCCGATGATGAGCGTGGGACGATAAAACTCCTGGACCACGCGCGAGGCCACGATACCCACCACGCCGATGTGCCAGAGCAGTTGCCCCTCGACGATGGCAAAATCTTTTTGCGCGTCGAATTTTGCACGCACCATGCCGGTGACTTCCTCGACGATGGTCTTTTCGATTCGCTGCCGCTCGCGATTCCGCGCATCGAGGTTTTGCGCCAGCGGCTGGGCGGCCGCCACCGTTTCCGCCAGCAGCAGCCGCAGCGAATCCTCCGCCGTCTCCAAGCGGCCGGCGGCGTTCAAGCGCGGCGCCAGTTGAAATCCCACATCATGTGTGCCGAGTTTTTCCGGCGATTGGGCCACGGCTTTCAAGGCGATGATTCCCGGCCGCGGCGTGCGGGCCAGTTTTTCCAGCCCCGCAGTGACGAGGATCCGGTTTTCGCCGGTCAGCGGCACCAGGTCTGCAATGGTGCCGAGGGCTACCAGGTCCAGCAGCGGCTTCAAATCGAAGTCCAGCGCCCCAGGCAACCCCGTTTCGCGTCCGCGCTTCACCAGCGCGTGCGCCAATTTGAAGGCCAGGCCCACCGAGCAAAGCTCCTGGAAATTTCCGATTTCCGATTTCCGATTTCCGATTTCCGGCGAGAGTTGCGGATTCACTAGCGCCACCGCTTTCGGGGCCGGCGAGGAAACCTGATGGTGGTCGAGCACGATGACTTCCACCCCGCATTCCGCAAGCCAAGCAATGGTTTCGACGGCCGTCGAACCGCAATCCACCGCCAGCAGCAATTTCACCTTGCTCCTCGTGCCGGAGTTATTGGCCGAGGCGGAACTCGTCGCGCCGGAGCTGTCAGCGAAGGAGGAGAACTTTTTCAGGCAGTTTTCGACGCCGTCGCGGCTCAGGCCGTAACCCTCATCCATCCGGTTTGGCAAATAAGCCTCCACCCGCCAGCCGAGCCGGCGGAACACCTCCAGCAGTAGCGCCGTTGAAGTCACGCCGTCCACGTCGTAATCGCCAAAGATGACGAGCGGGTCCCCGCGTTCGCGCGCCAGCAGCAGTCGTTCCACGGCTTTGGCCATGTCCGGCAGCAAGCCCGGATCGGCCAGATTTTTCAGGCGCGGCGCGAGAAATCTCGCCATCGCCGGCGCCTCGGTCAAACCGCGGTTGAGCAGGCATTGTGACAGCAACGGCGGGATATTGAGCGCGGCCGCCAGCGTTTCCGCGAGCAACGGCTGCGGCGGGGCGATGGTCCAGCGAAGTTTCATTTCGCTATGTTAACCACAAATGGGCGCGGATTACAGATTTGAAGTTGTCGCCGCCGAGCCGCCGAGCCGGAGTGGCGGTTGACAAAGCAGCCGACGACCTGAGGAGCATGGACCCCCACTGGGGGCTGATACAGGAAGAAGCGCTGGCGGTGCGGCCACGACGTAACGCCGACTGGCAGTCGGCTGTATCGCGGATTGGCAATCCGCTGGCCGTCGCGCTTCGACATGACTCGCACTCGTTCCCAATCAACCACTTCCACAAGGCGTTTCTTAAGAGCCGCACCTGACCGGGCAATTCCGTTGGAGAAATCCGCCTCCTCACGTCGTCGGCTACGCGTCCGGCCGACTTCGTCACTCGCCGTGCCGACACCGGCTTTTTGGCTTCGCTCTATTTGAAGGAAAGCACTTCGGCGGTGGCGCGGGCGAAGATTGCAGCCGCGTCGGTGATTCTGCCGTTCACTCTGTTGGTCGCGTTGGACATGCTAAGGCCATGAAGAGGCGCGGAACATGGCAGTTGCAAACCGGCGGGTTTTGGCTTTAATTGTCCATATGCTACCGCTGGAAAGAATCGAAGCCGAAGTGAAGCAGTTGTCTGCCGCCGAACAAGAGGCGTTGCGCGATTGGCTGGAGCATCTGCTCGAAGACCGGCTCGAATTGAAGGACGAATTCAAGGCGGAAATCGAAGCCGGCATGAAGGACATCGCGGAAGGTCGCTACCGCATTCACCGCCCATGAATTCACCGGGCGGCGCGGCAACGCAGATTTGTGCGCCCAGTTCGATCGGCGCTTCTTCAGCCTGCCGGCGGGAATGCAATCGCAAATTCAACGTAAAATAGACGAGCTGGGATGCAATCTGCGTGGTTTTGCGCATCATCGGATGCAAGGCGTGGATGCATTCCGGTTGCGCGTTGGGGATTTCCGGGTCATTTACCGGTTCAATCTGGAGAAGAACGAGCTTTCCTTGAGCTATCAGGCGGTGGGCCAGCCGGGGACTTATTCGGTGCAGGCGTTTTGGAGCGTGGATGGCGTGGGCGGCAGCGAAGCGGCGGGAATGGGTCTGGTCATAGCAAGCGCGTCCGGCAGCATCATCCCGACACCGCCGCAAAAAGTGTCAACACCGGTGTTGTCGCCAGCAGTCGCATGCAGTTTGCCGGCAGCGGTTTCCATTTCTTGCAGCGATGGGCGGGCGCAGATCTATTATACCACCGACGGCACGTTGCCAACGCAAAGCTCCACGCCCTATGCGGGGCCGCTGACCTTCAACACGCAAACCTCTCTTCGGGCGGTGGCGTTTGACAACAGCTATCTGCCAAGTGTTGTGGCGGCAGGTGAATATGACCCAGCGCCCACCATCACCCCGGCGGCATTGGCGCAAAGCGTGTCCGGTAACGGAGGTTTTCTGCCAACTGTCAACCTCTCCGCCATGCCGCAAGCGGCCGTAATTTGTTACGCCGTGGTTGAGCAGATTCCGCCAGGATTAACGCCTTTTGACGTTTCCGGTGACGGCATTTGGGATCCGGTCGCCGGCGTGATTCGCTGGGGGCCGTACACCGACAACGAGGCGCGGGCGTTTTCGTTCAATGTGGGCGGGGCTTCGGGAAGTTATGCGTTGGCCGGAGAGGTAAGCTGTAATGGATATTCTGCGGGGACAACCGGAGACTTGTCGGTGCAAATCAGCGCCAACTATCCCGGACCAACCGTCGTCACCAATCCGGTCGCGTGCGCCACCGACAACCTGACGTACAGTCTGTCTCTTGATCCAGATCCGGGCGTGGTCACGGTCACGTCGGCCAGCGGCACGCTCAATTGGGGCGACGGCACCCAGTCGCCGGTCACGCAGCCATCGCAGATTTTACAGCATGCCTACACGGCTGCCAGGCTTTATACTTTTTCCGTTACAGCGTATTGGACCGGCTATACTACGGACTCGAAACCGCAGGCGGGCACCGCCACGTTCAGCGGTTCGGTTCAGGTGGTCACGAATTGTCTGCCCCCGCAAATTGTGGTGCAACCCTCCAGCCAGATGGGTCTGGCCGGTTCGACCGTGCAGTTTGCCGTAAGCCCGTCGAGTCCAGTGCCGATCGCTTACCAGTGGTATTTTAACCAAGACTTCCCATTACTTGGCGCGGTCTATTCGTTGCTGACACTGCCTGGCGTCACGCCGCAGTCGTCTGGTGGCTATTCAGTGGTTCTCACCAACGCGTTCGGAAGCACCACCAGCAGTGTGGCCTCGCTAATGATCGTGTCACCTTTGGTCGCCCAAAATGGCGGTGGCAGCGTCGCGTTCAACTTCGGGCGGCTTGCCGATACCACGACGATAGTCTGGGCCACCACGAATCTGTCGTCGCCGGTGATCTGGCAGCCGATCTTCACCAATACGACCGCAACCACCAACGGCACTTGGCAGTTTATGGACACCAACACCGTTGGCACCCCGGCGAAGTTCTATCGTTTCTCGACGCCATAGAATATTCCCGCCGGAGCGGCAGCGAGGTTTTATCTTGAGGTTCCTGGCCATCACCGCCTACCTTGCGCGCAAGCCTTTTATCTATGAAAACCACTCTGCTTGTGTTCAGCTTGATTTTGACCTCGCTTGCGCTGACGGCATGCGCGCGCGAGCTGCCTTTGGTGGCGCCGGCCCAGGCCGGATTATCCGGGGACAAACTCACCGGAGTGGACCAGTTCATGGAGCGCCAGGTCGCCGACCAGAAGCTGGCCGGCGGCGTGGTGATGATTTCACATGGCGGCAAGATCGGTTTTTGCCACGCTTACGGCCAGCAGGATCGCGAGGCGCAAAAGCCGATGGCGCCGGACACCCTCTTCCGCATCTATTCCATGAGCAAGGCGATTACCACCACCGCCGCGCTGCATCTTTACGATGCCGGCAAAATCGGCTTGGACGATCCGGTTTCCAAATATATCCCCAGCTTCGCCAACCTCATGGTGGCGACGGCGAATGGATTGCGCGTGCCTGCGCGCCCCGTGACGATTCGTGATTTGATGTTGCACATTTCGGGGCTGACTTATGGCGACGGTCCCGCGGCGCTCAAGGAAGCTTCCGCGCGCTTGAAGCCGATGGAGTCCACCAATCTGGCGGAGATGGCCGACAAGCTTTCCCAAGTGCCGCTGGCCTTCGATCCGGAAACCGACTGGCGTTACGGTTTGAACATTGACGTGTTGGGGCGGGTAATCGAAGTCGCCAGCGGCCAGAGTTTGGACGTGTTTCTGGCCCAAACCGTTTTTGGGCCGCTGGACATGCCGGACACCGCCTTCAGCGTGCCGCCGGAAAAGCTGGGCCGGTTCGCGGCGAATTACAGCCGCACCAATGGCTTGAAAGTGATTGACGCCCCCGCCGAATCGAAGTTCGCCAAAAAAGCCACTCTTTTCTCCGGCGGCGGCGGCTTGGTCAGCACCGCGCGCGATTACATGCGATTTTTGACGATGATCGAGCGGGGCGGCACCTTGGATGGCCATCGCATCCTAAAATCCAAGACCGTGAAGCTCATGTCCAGCAACCTGCTGCCGGAGAAGGCCTATCCCATTTACTTCGGCAAAGAAAAGCGCCTGGGCACGGGCTTTGGCCTTGGCTTTGCCGTCTGCACGGAAGTCACGAGTTGGGATCCGGCGGCGCACGTGGGCGAATACGGCTGGGACGGCGCGGCTTCCACTCATTATTGGCTCAGTCCCGCGGACAAGCTGATCGTGGTGACGCTGGAACAAATCATGCCCTACGAATGGGACACGGAGCGCGGCATCAAGGGAATCATCTACGACGCCATTCAGAAATGAAAAGGCCGGCGTGGCGGGCAACGCTTGCGCTTGATCTTGCTCCAGAATGGCGATCACGGCGATGCGTGAGGTTTGATCCGGCGAGATTCGGTTTGTTGCCAAATGGCGGTCCGAGTAATCTACCTGGACGTGATTCAGCCACCATGCTTGATGCTTCAACGCCGCCAATCGTTCACGGCATGGCAATTCAATCAATTGTCCCTGGCGGCTATCGCCACCCTATTCGAAGCGACGGAAATGCCGTCGGGCAAACGAATGTCCCAACCGCGTTCGCATTGGTCCACTTGGAGGAGCAAGCTGGCATCCGCAGGAGGGTGGTTGACCGGAAAGTCCACCAACACGAAATCACGGCCCATTTGCCTCACTGGAATGGAAAATCCGTTGACGAGCAGGCATATTTTGACCTGGGCGGAATGTCCACCCTGACTCGACTGGGCTATGGAAGATGCTGTCATTCAAAATGCCGTTGCTTACGCTTCACAGCGGCAACTCCATCTCGCGGAGCGGCTCGGCTTCGGTATTCACGGTATCATCTACGTGGCAGAAGGCAAGTCCGCTGGCGGAAAAACAGCGATCAAGGCTCATAGGGAAGCAGAACCATTCCTACGCGAGCTTTCCGTTTACCTGCGTTTACAGGAAGCGCAGGTGGCGGAGATCTTGGGCTTTAACGTCCCGCAATTGATTTGTTTCGACGAAATGCTGCACGTGATTGAAATGAGCATCGTTACGCGTCCGTTTGTACTGGATTTTGCTGGAGCATATCTGGATGCACCGCCCACCTTTCCAGATGAAATCTGGACGGACTGGGAGGCATAAAAAAGCGAACAATTTGACGTTCGTTGGCCGAAGGTCCAGGCGGTGCTGGCCGCCTTGACGGATTTGGACATCCACATGGTAGATGTTTCGCCGAGCAACGTTGCCTTCCTCGATTGAGCCATGATTTTATGCCAGATTGGCCGTGCCAAGAGGGTGTCTCTTTCAGCCTAAAATTGGAATTCCGTGCTGGAGTTGCGTCAGCCTTCGGTGTCCGTGTGCAAACACTTTTGCAAACCGCCGCCAGTTTCTGCCCGGCCAGCGGGATATGGCTTAAACTTAATGCCTTTCGGAAATTCAAATTGGCCACAAATCGTGGGGAAGATGCAACCCCGTTGGGGTAGATCATGGTTGGGGCATTTACCCAGGGTAGCTCCTCCCGCCTGCGTTGCACTACGGCGAGGCCAGGCGTCGCAACCCTGGGCTGGATGATCGAATCCCGTTGGGATTCAAGCCCGGAAATTCCGAAAGGCATTAGGCTATTAGGCTTTAACTTCAAGTTTACCGTTTGTGATTTTGGGCATCTGGTATAGGATGGCAAAAATCTCCCGTAATTTTTATGGCGAAAATAGCAATGCTTGGCGCGGGCAGCCTGGTTTTCTGCAAGACCTTGATGGCTGACTTTCTGGCGACCCCGGCCCTGGCCGGCAGCGAGTATCGGCTGATGGCGCTGACGCACACCCGGTTGGACAAGATGCATGCCTTCGTGCAACGCATGATCAAGGATAACGGCGTGAACGCCACGGTGACCGCCACTACGGATCGGCGGACGGCATTGCAGGGAGCGGATTACGTGGTCGTGATGATTCAGGCGGGTGGCGTGGAGGAATTCCGGCAGGATTACGAAATCCCGCTGAAATATGGCGTGGACCAGTGTATTGGCGACACGCTGGGACCGGGCGGCA
>Ga0316217_10001318_pt1 | contig 32731 bp, 35 predicted proteins | sample 1anoAmetaG_FD_203633 | JGI IMG/M metagenome (GOLD analysis project Ga0316217, IMG submission 203633) | Freshwater microbial communities from Trout Bog Lake, Wisconsin, USA - 1anoA | ecosystem: Environmental > Aquatic > Freshwater > Lake > Hypolimnion/Profundal zone | place: USA: Wisconsin... | reverse complement strand
CCATCAATATTGTATATTATTCGTGCGCAATCAAGGGTTCCTGGCATAACCTTGAAGCATGTTCAACGTTGGCTCCCAGCTCCGGAAGATGAGGAGGAAGTCCAGCCTTACCCTGGACCAGCTGGCCGCGTCTTCGGGCGTTGACCGCGGCACCATCAGCCGCATCGAGCTGGGCCACGTCTCGCCGCGGGTGGACACGATCGGCTTCCTGTGCGAGGCCATGGGCACCAGTCTCAGCGCCTTCTTCGGGACCGCGGAACCCGCCGCGGACGCCCGGCCTGCCGCCACGGCGGAGGTCCCCGCCCCCGGACCGGAGCTCCCGGAGCCCGCCTGGGGCTTCACCGCGCCGGCGCCGCGGCCCGGCAACGGCGAGCACGACGGCTACTGGCCGGTGCCCACCTCGTTCTGGCACGGCCTGCTGGAGGTGCTGGACCGGTTCGAAGTGCTGGTGAAGAACAGCCGCGAGCTGACCATGGTCCAGGACCGCGCCGGCACCATCCTGTACGTCTCGCCTTCCTGCGAGACGCTCCTGGGCCTGCGCGGTCCGGAACTGGTGGGCCGGGACGCCCGGTCCCTGATCCACCCGACCGATCTGCCCCCGTTCCAGGCCCTGCTGGATTCGCTCCTGCCCACCGCCAACGCCACCGGCCGGCTGGACTACCGGCTCAGCCACCGGGACGGTTCCTGGCGCTGGGTCTCGTCCATCTTCTCCAACCAGACCGGCAACCCGAGCATCCTGGCCTTCGTGATCAACTCCCTGGAGGCGCCGGCCCCCGGCAGGCCCTGAAAGCCTGCTAGACTCCATGTCCGGGCTCCGCCCGGGCATGGAGTGGGGGACCGCTTTGGCCAGCCAGACTTTCCAGGTGGGATTGATCCAGATGTCCTGCGGGCCCGACCCCGCGGCCAATCTGCGCAAGGCGCTGGAGCGCACCGGCGAGGCCGCGGCCCGCGGCGCCCAGGTGGTGTGCCTGCCCGAACTGTTCCAGACCCAGTACTTCTGCCAGCGGGAGGACGCCTCCCTGTTCGACCTGGCCGAACCCATCCCCGGCCCTGCCACCGAACAGCTGGCCGAGGCCGCCCGCCGGCACGGGGTGGTGCTGGTGGCCTCGCTGTTCGAGCGCCGCGCCCCGGGCCTGTACCACAACACCGCCGTGCTGTTCGACGCCGACGGCAGCCTGTGCGGGCTCTACCGCAAGATGCACATCCCGGACGACCCGCTCTACTACGAGAAGTTCTACTTCACCCCCGGCGACCTGGGGTTCCGCGCCCTGGACACGCGGGTGGGCCGGATCGGCACCCTGGTGTGCTGGGACCAGTGGTTCCCCGAGGCCGCCCGGCTCACCGCCCTGGCCGGGGCCGCCCTGCTGTTCTACCCCACCGCCATCGGCTGGCACCCCCAGGAGAAGGCGGAGTCCGGCGCCGCCCAGCACGACGCCTGGCGCACCATCCAGCGCGGCCACGCCATCGCCAACGGGGTCTACGTGGCCGCGGTGAACCGGGTCGGCTTCGAGACCGGGAACATCCTGGGCCGCTCGGCCGAAGGCCAGGGCCTGGAATTCTGGGGCGGTTCTTTCCTGTGCGACCCGTTCGGCCGGGTCATCGCCCAGGCCGGCCACGACCAGGAGGAGATCCTGGTGGGCACGGTGGACCTGGGCCTGCTGGAGGACACCCGGCGCAACTGGCCGTTCCTGCGGGACCGGCGGATCGACAGCTATGCCGGCATCAGCCGGCGGATGCTGGACTAGCCGTGGCCGCAGCACCGACCCTGCGCATGCCGGCGGAGTGGGAGCCCCACGCCGCCACTTGGCTGGCCTGGCCGCACAACCGCCGGGACTGGCCGGGCAAGTTCACCCCCATCCCCCTGGTCTACGCAGAGATCATCCGCCACCTGGGCCGGCGCGAGCGGGTGGAGATCATCGTCCGGGACGCCGCCATGGAGGCCAGGGCCCGCAGGACCCTGGCCCGGGCCGGGGCTCCGGACGACCGGCTGCGCTTCCACCGCTGGCCCACCGAGCGGATCTGGGTGCGGGATTCCGGCTGCTGCTTCGTCACCGGCCCCGGGGGCCTGGGCGCGGTGCGCTGGCGCTTCAACGCCTGGGCCAAGTACCCCGACTTCCAGCACGATGCCGAGATCGCCGGGCGCATGGCCGGGGCCGCCGGGGTCCAGGCCGGGCAGGCCATGGCCGGGGACCGGCCGCTGGTGCTGGAGGGCGGCTCCATCGACGTCAACGGCCGCGGCACCCTGATCACCACCGAGGAGTGCCTGCTCAGCCCGGTGCAGCAGCGCAACCCGGGCCTGGACCGGGCCGGCTACGAGCGGGCCTTCGCCGAGCGGCTGGGGATCCGCAAGGTCATCTGGCTGGAGGCCGGCATCCAGGGCGACGACACCCACGGCCACGTCGACGACATCACCCGGTTCGTGGCCGCCGGCACCGTGGTGACGGTGGTGCAGCCGGACCCGGCCCACCCTGACCACGCACCACTGCAGGAGAACCTGCGCCGGCTGCGGGCGGCCCGGGACCAGGACGGCGAGCCGCTGCGGGTGGTGGAACTGCCCATGCCGGGCCGGGTCCAGTTCGACGGCGTCCAGCTGCCGGCCAGCTACGGCAACTTCTACATCGCCAACGGGCTGGTGCTGGTGCCGGTGTTCAACGACTGCAACGACCGGCTGGCGCTGGATATCCTGGCCGGGCTGTTCCCGGACCGGGAGGTGGTGGGGATCTACGCCGGGGACCTGGTGCTGGGTTTCGGCGCGCTGCACTGCCTCACCCAGCAGCAGCCGGCCGGGTAGCCTTGGTGCGCGGCCCCGGTTTCGGTAGACTGGATTGATGAACTTGCAATCAGATCTTTCCACCGGCCCCCGCATCAAGCTCCTGGCGCTCGACCTGGACGACACCCTGCTGGACCGGGACCTGACCATCTCCCCGGAAAACCAGCGCGCCCTCACCGCCGCCGAGGAACGCGGGGTCCACGTGGTGCTGGCCTCGGGCCGGGCCCCGGCGGCCATGACCCCCTACGCCGAGGTGCTGGGCATGGACCGGCGGGAAGGCTACCTGATCTGCTACAACGGCAGCCTGATCATCGAATCGGACACCGGCCGGGAGGAATGGGGGGTCAAGCTGGACCCGGGCATCCTGGCGGAGATCTGGGACCTTGCGGCGGAGTTCGGCCAGCCGGTGCAGACCTACGTGGACGACGCCATCCTGGTGAGCACCGACAACCCGGTGACCCGCCGGGACACCCGGCTCACCGGCATCGGCAACCGCACCGTGAGCCGCGCCGAGTTCCTGCAAGAGCCCCGGGTCAAGGTGGTGCTGCCCGGCGACCCCGCCGGACTGGACCCGGTGGAAGCCCGGTTCCTGCAGACCTTCCAGGGCCGGGCCAACATGTACCGCTCCAAGCCCTACTTCTTCGAAGTGATGCACCCCGACGCGGACAAGGGCCTGGCCCTGGAGCGGCTGGCCGGCCTGCACGGCTTTCGCCGGGACGAGGTCATGGCCATCGGGGATTCCTGGAACGACGAGGGCATGCTGCGCTGGGCCGGGCTGTCGGTGGCCATGGCCAATGGCGCCGAAGGGATCCGCAACCTCGCCACCTGGGTCACCAGCCGCGGCCACAATGAAGGCGGCGTGGCCGAGGCGGTGGACCGGTTCATCCTGAACGCCTGACCGGGCCTTGACAGGTCTGGTCCGGATGCGCATCATGGATGCACATCTTGAGCAGGGATGCCCCATGCAGACCCCCCTTTCCCGTCCACCCAAGGATGCCGCCAAGCGAGCGATCAACCTCAGCCTGGACAGCGAACTGCTCCGGCAAGGCAAGGATCTCGGGCTCAACATCTCCGCCATCGCCGAGGCGGCCCTGGCCCAGGCGGTGCAGGAGCACCTGGGCCGGCGCTGGCTGGAGGCCAACGCCGAAGCCATCGCGGGCTACAACCGGCGGGTGGAGGCCGGCGGCGTGTTCAGCGACGGCCTCAGGACCTTCTGATGGCCCAGTTCACCGTTCACCGCAATCCCAACGCCCGCTCCCGCCAGGATGTCCCGTTCCTGCTCGACGTGCAGTCGGACCTGCTTTCGGTGCTGGCCACGCGGGTGGTGGTGCCGCTCTACCGCCGGGAGGCCCTGCCCGGCGAGCCCATGGCGCGGCTCACGCCGGTGCTGCGGTTCCAGGACCAGCCCCTGGTGGCCATGGTCCCGGAACTGGCCGGGGTGGCCCGGCGCGACCTGGGACCGGCGGTGGGCGACCTGGCCGAGGCCAGGCTGGAACTGCTGCAAGCCATCGATCTGCTGCTCACCGGCTGCTGAGCGGCGGCCATGGGATCATGAAACCCCTTCACCTGGCGAGGCCCTCCCGACCATGACCGATACCCCCCTCGAGCCCCTGGAACTGCGCGTGCTGGGCGTCCTGCTGGAAAAGGAGCTGTCCACGCCGGAGTACTACCCGCTCACCCTGAACGCCCTGGTCAACGGCTGCAACCAGTCCAGCAACCGCTCGCCGGTGCTGAACCTGGACGAGGAGGCGGTGACCTTCGCCATCGAGCGGCTGCGGGACCGGCATCTGGCGGGTACGGTCCAGGGGGCCGGGGCCCGGGTGGTCAAGTACGCCCAGCGGCTCACCGAGGCCCGGCACCTGACGGTGCAGGAGGCGGCGCTGCTGGCGGAACTGCTGCTGCGCGGACCCCAGACCCCGGGCGAGCTGCGCGGCCGCTGCGGCAGGATGTACCCCTTCCAGGAACTGGAGGAGGTGGAAGCGGCCCTGGGGCTGCTGGCGGAGGCCGAGCCGCCCCTGGCGGTGCGCCTGCCCCGGGCCCCGGGCATGAAGGAATGCCGCCACGCCCAGCTGCTGGGGGGCCCGGTGGAGGTCCAGGAGGCCGCCGCCCCTGCGCCGCCCGCCAGCCTGGGCGCCCAGGTGGCGCTGCTCACTGAGGAACTGGCCCGGCTCCGGGAGGAGTTCGAGGCGTTCCGCCGGCAGTTCGACTAGGCTCAGCCCACCGTCCCGTAGATGTTGTCCCGCTGCCAGGGGGTGAATCCGGCGGACCGGATCATCCGGTGCATCTCGTCCCGGTTCACCGAGTAGCAGGTGCCGGCGGCGCTCACCACGTTCTCCTCCAGCATCAGGCTGCCCATGTCGTCGCAGCCGTAATGCAGGGCCATCTGGCCGGTCTTGCGGCCCATGGTGACCCAGGAACTCTGCACGTGCGGCACGTTGTCCAGATAGATGCGAGCCACGGCGATGGTGCGCAGGTACTCGACATCGGTAGGCTTGGGCAGCTTGCCCTCCCAGACGGTGTGGCCGCTCTGGAACGGCCAGGCGGCGAAGGCGGTGTGGCCGCCGCCGTTGGCGCGCGCCAGCGCCCGGTCCTGCTGCTCGCGCAGCACCCGGAAATGCTCCACCCTCTCGGCCAGGGTCTCGGTGATGCCGAACATCATGGTGCCGGTGGTCTTCAGGCCCAGGGTGTGGGCGGCGTCCATGACCTCCAGCCACTGCTCCGGCCCGCCCTTGAGCGGCGCGATGCGCTTGCGCACCCGCTCCACCAGGATCTCCGCGCCGCCGCCGGGGATGCTGCCCAGCCCGGCGTCGCGCAGGGCGGCCAGGGTCCCCTCCAGGCCCAGGCCGCTGAGTTTCGCCATCATCCGGATCTCCACCGGGGAGAAGCCGTGCACCCAGATCCCCAGGCCCCTGAGGAAGGACACCAGCTCCAGGTAGTACGACCAGGGCAGGTCCGGGTTGACGCCGCCCTGGAGCAGGAAGCCGGTGCCGCCCAGCGCGAGGGTCTCCTCGGCCTTCTGCCGCAACTGGTCCCGGGTGAGCACGTAGCCGCGCCCATCGCCCGGCTTGCGGTAGAAGGCGCAGAAGGTGCAGTAGACGTTGCACACATCGGTGTAGTTGACGTTGCGGTCGATGACGAAGCTGACCCGGTGGGGATCGTTGTGCCGGTCGCGCCGGGCGGTGGCGGCCAGCGCCAGGTCCAGCAGGTCGGCGTGCTGGAACAGGTGCAGCGCCTCTTCTTCGCCGATGCGCCGGCCTGCGGCGGCCGCGTCGAGAATGCCGGCCGTGAGGCTGGTGGTCGCCTCCATCACTTGACCTTGTAGCCCATCACCGCCAGGCAGCGCCGGCAGACGCATTCCTGGCCGGCCACGCCGTGGCTGAACTGGTCCAGCGGGAACAGGTTCCGGCACTTCTCGCAGACCTGCTTGGGGACTTCCTGGGTTTCGATGGGGGCGCTGGCGGGTGTCGCTTCGGCCATGGGTTCCTCCGGCAGCTTCCAGGTTAACCCAATCCCGGGCCCGGCGGATTTTCCTCCGGGCGCGCGGCCGAACCATAGTAGGGTTTATACATAGACAGGCAGCGGAGCGTGCATGAAAAAAACGAAAATCGTTGTTGCGGCGCTGGCGGTAGCGGTGTTCGCCATCCAGCTGGTGCCGGTGGACCGCAGCAACCCGCCGGTGGAGACCGATCTCGGCGCGCCGGCCGAGGTGGCCAGGATCCTGCGCACCTCCTGCTACGACTGCCACTCCAACGAGACTGTCTGGCCCTGGTACAGCCACGTGGCCCCGTTCTCCTGGCTGGTGGCCAGCGACACCAGCGAGGCCCGTGGCAAGCTCAACTTCTCCACCTGGAACCGCTACAGCCCGGCCCAGCGGGCCCTGCTCATGACCCGGCTGGCCCATGAGGCGGGCCGCGACATGCCGCCCTGGTACTACACGATCAAGCACACCGACGCGCGGCTGAGCGACGCCCAGCGCGCGGTTCTGCAGGCCTGGGCGACGGCGAAATAGCGGCGGGAGGGTCCCGTTTTGCCATCGCCGGTTACCGCCCTCGGCGTTCCGCCGGGGCTCAGGCCAGGACCGTCCCGTCCCAGCGCAGGGCCACCAGCTCCCCCAGGACGCAGGCCCCCACCGCCTGCCCGTCCAGGATGGCCAGGCATTCCCCGCCCTTCCGGCGCACCGACCGGTAGACGATCCCAGGCTCCGCCGCGGCCTTGAGCGTCCGGCCCAGGGCCTGGGGCGGCCGATAGTCGCCGGGACGATGCAGGTCTCCGTGCCCCTTGCGCACATCGGCGAAGGCGCCGCTCACCCGCAGGGCCAGCGCCTCGAAGATCCGGGCCGCGCCCGGGGGCTCACAGCTGTCCCGCAGGGCCTGGCCATGGTGGTGGACGATCTCCGCCCGGCAGGTCTCCAGGTCCTTGCCGGCAAAGAGGCAACGGAAACTGCCGTCGCAGAACCGGCTCCGGGGGCCTGGGCCGGGCATCCGCAGATAGGCCCGCGCCTGCGGCAGCCGGTCGGCGTTGCCGGCGCCGGGCGGCCAGGCCCGGAACACCCCGGCCCGGGCCAGCAGCGCCGCCAGTTCCGGCCCCTCGGCCGGCACCACCAGCTGGGCCAGCGGCGAGATGGACAGGAACTTCAGCTGGCGCCAGGGGTGGTTCAGCAGGCTGACGTGGATCACAGAAGGCCCATCCCGGCGGTCTTGAGGTAGGAGAGGGCCTCGATCAGGTCTTCCATCCGGCCGTCCAGCATCCGGTCCAGCGGACGGCGGCCCTGGAAGGCCGGCGCCTGGTTGGCCCGGGTCAGCCAGGCCACGCCGTCCGGGAAGACAGCCCCGGCCAGTTCGTAGATGCCCAGCACGTAGGCCATGCGGTCCAGCTTGTCGCCGTCGATGCCATGCAGTTCGCCCTGTTCCAGGCGCTTGAGCCAGACGGTGTAGGTGCTCTTGGCGATGCCCAGCAGGGCCAGCCGGTCCTTCACCGGGAGCGCCAGCCGCTCGGCCACGGCCAGGAAGGTGTGGAAGGCCAGGGCCGAGGCATCGCCCGTCCCGGCCTGGACGGGGATCTGGACGCTGGGCGAGGCGGAAGCCATGGTGTCCTCCCTGGCTCCAGGCTAGGCCATTTTTGGCCTGAAGCAACACATCTGGCCCAACCAGGGCGAAAAAAACGGCCGGGGACGAGTCCCCGGCCGCCGCGATGAGCTGCAAATCAGCCTTCAGTTTCAGTCTCGGATTCCAGCTCCGGTTCGGCCTCGGTTTCGCCGCCCGGCAGTCCGCCCTTCACCTTGATCCCGGCCTTCTGCTTGCCCGAGTGCTTGTGGGCCTGGGCTTCAAGCTTGTCCAGGGCCTGGGAGAGGCTGGCATACATGTCGTCGGTCTCGGCGCAGGCGATGAACTCGCCCCGGCGGGTCTTGAGCGCGATCTCGGCCTGGTGCCGGTGCTTCTCGACGCTGAAAATGACGTGAACATCAATAATATCATCCAAATAGGTAGTCATCTTGTCGAACCGCTCCTGGGCGGAGGCCCGGAGGGAATCGGAAACTTCGACGTGACGACCGGTAAAGATGACCTTCATCGCGGACTCCTTTGAAGGGGGGCCATGCGGCCCGGTGTAGATGAGATGCTCCGCCCGGAGGGATGGTTCACCGTCGCCGCCTGCGGGACGCAGGAGGTATCTTCAATTCTTCACGGTACTTGTTGACGGTCCTTCGAGCGACCTGTATGCCGTCCCGCTCCAACAGCCTGGCGATGGTCTCGTCGGACAGCGGCTTGGCAGGGTCCTCCGCCTGCACCAGCGCCTTGATCCTGTGCTTGACCACCGTGGCCGATACTTCGTCCCCGCCCCGGTTGGAGCCGAGGCTCGCGCTGAAGAAATAATTGAGGTCGAACAGTCCCTGGGGGGTGTGGATGGTCTTGGCCTTCACCACCCGGGAGATGGTCGATTCGTGGAAGCCGGTGGCTTCCGCCACATCCCGCAGCACCATCGGCCGCAGGTATTCGATCCCATGCTTCATGAATTCCATCTGCAGTTCGACGATGGCCATGGAGACCCGCAGCACGGTGCGGTTGCGGTCCTCGACGCCGCGGATGAAGTCCCGGGCCGAGCGGTACTTGTCCCGGATGAAGTCCTTGTCGCCCTTGGCTTCGGCGGCCGCCAGGAAATGCCGGTACTCACCGCTCACCCGCAGCCGGGGCACGGTCTCGTCGTTCAGGTAGACCTTCCAGGTGCCGTCGTCGCCCTTGAGCACCACCACGTCAGGCTTCACTACCCGCTCGCTCTCGGGGTCGAAGGCCCGCCCGGGGGCGGGATGCAGGTGCCGGAGCAGGGCCAGGGCCTCGGCCAGGTCGTCTTCGGAGCAGCCGATGGCCTTGCGAAGCTTGACGTTGTCGCGCTGGGTCAGCAGCTCGCAGTGGTCCTGGATGATCCGCACCGCCAGGTCGTCGGGCTCGGCCCCGGCATGGCGCAGCTGCAGCAGCAGGCTCTCCTGGACGGTGAAGCAGCCCACCCCGGAGGGGTCGAACTCCTGGAGGATATCCAGCAGCTGCCGCAGTTCTTCTTCGGTGATGGCCAGCTCCCGGGCCAGTTCGGCCGGGGTGGCCTCGGCGCCCTGGTCGGGGTCCACCCGCAGGAAGCCCTTGGCGTCCACGTGGTCGATGAGCGATTCCATGACGGCGGCCCGGGGGTCGTCCGCTTCCAGGGTCTGGTACAGCTGGCCCAGCAGGTGCTCCTGGAGCGTCTCGGTGCTGCTCAGCCGGTCCTCCCAGCTGGTGCGCTCGTCCTCGGGCAGGTTGCTGGTGCGGGGGATGTCGGTGTCCCAGGAGTTCTCGGCGCCAATCTCGGTCTCCTGCACCTGGGAGATGCCCTCCTCGCGGGTCTGCTCGGGATCCATCTCCCCGGCGCCGTCCATGGACGGCCCCAGGTCCACCGAATCCACCCCTTCGGGCAGCTCCACGCCGTCCTGGGCGGGGGCCTCGTCCACCACCTCTGAATCGTGGCCCTCCTCCAGAGCCTCCAGAGTGGGCACTTCGTCGCCGTCCTCCATCAGTTCCAGCAGCGGGTTCTCGCCCAGTTCGTGCTCGATGGTCTGGCTCAGTTCCAGCAGGTTCATCTGCCAGAGCTTGAGCTTGAGCTGCATGGCCGGAGTAAGGGCCAGAGTCTGACTCTGGCTGAGCCGTTGGGTGAGGTTCGGACCGAGGTTCGCCATCAATCCAGCCTGAAATTGTCGCCCAAGTATACCCTGCGGATATCAGGGTCCTGGGCGATCTCGTGGGGCAGTCCGTGTTTCATGATCATTCCATCAGCCAGGATGTACGCCCGGTCAGCGATCTGCAAGGTTTCCCGTACATTGTGATCCGTGATGAGCACGCCGATGCCCCTTGCCTTAAGATCGGCAATCAGCCCCTGAATCTCCATGACTGATTTCGGGTCCACCCCGGCGAAGGGCTCGTCCAGGAGCATGATCCGGGGGCTGGTCACCAGCGCCCGGGCCATTTCGCAGCGGCGCCGCTCGCCGCCGGACAGGCTCATGCCCAGAGTGTCCTTGACTTTCCCAAGATGGAAGTCGGCCAGCAGCTTCTGGCACCGGGCGACCTGTTCCCGCCGGGGCACCGGCTGCAGCTCGGCCAGGGCCATGAGGTTCTCCCATACGGTCAGGCCGCGGAACACGCTGGATTCCTGGGGCAGGTAGCCGATGCCCTTGCGGGCCCGGCGGTGCATCGGCATGGCGGTGATGTCCTTGCCCCACCATAGAATGCTGCCCTGGTCCGGGGCCTCGACCCCCACCACCATGTAGAACGTGGTGGTCTTGCCGGCGCCGTTGGGACCCAGCAGGCCGACCACTTCCCCGGGGGACACCACCAGGGACACATCCCGCACCACCGTGCGGTCGCCGTAGCGCTTGCTCAGGTTCCTGGCCTCCAGCCGCAGATCCTGGGGTTCGGTCATGGGTTGACCTCGGTGACGGCCTTGACCCGGCCCAGCCAGTTGGCGGTCTTGAGGTTGGGATCCAGCACCAGGGCGTCGCCCCGGCCCTCGCCCAGGCGCCCCCTCAGGAATACCGCTCCGCTGCCATTCACCTGTTTCACCATGTTCCCTGCGCCCAGCGTTACCGATATACGGTCGGCTTGCAAGCTCCAGCCTTGGCCGGTGGCCTCCACCCGGCCGATCAGGTCGATCCGGGCCGGCACGGCCTTGCCGCGGTCGGCCTGCAGATTGATGTCGCCATCCAGGGCCGCCACGGCTCCGGCGATGCCGTCCGGGAAGTCCAGCAGTTCCCCCTGCCGGACCAGCCGGGGACCGGTCAGCCGCTCCCGGAACCGGTTGGCGGTCACCGGCCGGCCCACCAGGGTGTAGCGGTCGTTCTCCCAGACCAGGGTGTCGCCCTGGGCGGTGGCCCCGCCGGCGAACCGGGCCAGGATGGGCCCGTCGAACTGCCAGCGCTCCGGCCCGCCCCTGCCCTCCCCGGCGGTGAAGCTGCCCTGCTCGCCCCGGCCCTGGGCCGGCGCCTGGAGGCGCCACCGGCGGTTCGATCGGGTGGCTTCGATGCGCGGGCTGCTCAGCGACTGGTTGCCCCAGGTGAGCACGGCCTGGCCTTCGGCCCAGGTGTCGCCCACCGGCAGATCGGCCGGCAGGTCCTGTCCCGGGCCGTCGCGCTGCAGCACCCGGGGCGCCTGCAGCAGCAGGCGCTGGCCTTCCAGGGGCTGCTCCAGGCGCACGTTGCCTTCCAGGCGCAGGCCGGCCGGGGTCCACCGGGCCCCTTCGGACAGCACCGATTCGGTGCCTCCGGCCATGGCCCGGAAGGCCCGGAAATCGGAAAAATCGACCTTCTCCAGGGCGCCCCCTTCCGGCGGCCTGGGGGCTCGGCCGCCGCCGGCGTCGCCGTGCCAGCCGTCGTCCCGGGCGAAGGTGAGCGGCCCGGACCAGCGGATCCAGGCCGGCTCGATGTCCACCACCTTGGCCTGGACCTGGCCCCCGGCCAGTTGCGCCTTCACTTCCTCCAGGTGCCCGTCGGAGAAGCCCAGGGAGGCCCACATGCGCTGGGCGTCCATGCTCTTCACGGTGCCCTCCTGGGCGGCCTGCCAGTGAACCGGGCCTTTCTGCACCACGAACCGGCCGTCCAGGCCACGGACCCAGCCGGCCGGCAGGTTCCAGCGGCCCCTCCCGCTGCCCTGGAGGTCGTCCCAGACCAGCGGGCTGAGCCCGTGCCAGACGCCCCGGTCCCAGCCCAGGCCCGGCTCCGGGGCGGCGATGAAGCCCTTGCCCAGCAGGTTCCCGGTGACCGGGTCGGCGGCGGCCAGGTCCATGGGGCCGAACAGGGTCCAGACCCCGCCCTGCTTGTTGGCGGAGGGGGAGATCATCTTCCAGGTGGTCTTGGGATCCTGCAGCCGGGCGGTGACCCCCTGCAGGCGCAGGTCGTCCTCCTGCCCGGTGATGGTGTCGTACGACAGCACGAACAGGCCCTGGCCCAGGGGCTCGGTGACCGTGCCGAACCGGCCCTGGGTGCCGGCGCCGGCCAGGCCCCGGTCCTCGGTGGGCTGCAGCGGCCGGGGGCCGCGCATCACGTAGACCGTGGTGACCGAGAGGATGGCCAGGACCAGCGCGCCGCCGGAAAGGCGCCAGAGGGGATTGCGGGTGCTGATGAAGTACCACGCTCTCATGCGTCCCCCGCCGGGGCCAGGAAGGTCTCCACCCGCCAGCTGCGCCCCCAGCGGAGGGAATCCAGGGGCGCCACCGCCAGGCACAGCCGGCCCTCGAGGGCCTCCTGGGCGCCGCCGGAGGCGAACTGGGTGAATTCGTGCGGCTCACCCTGGAGCCGGAACTTGCGGTGGCCCTCGCCGAAGCTGCGGGCCGGGCCGGCCAGGCTGCCCTCCACCACCAGCAGGGGTTCCGGGAAGGCCGACCCGAACGGTTCCAGCCGCTCCAGCTCGGCCTGGGACGGGGCCAGCCCGGTGCCGGCGCCGTCCACCAGGAGGGCGCCGGCGGAAGGACCCCCGGCGGCCAGGGCCTGGCCGGCCTGCTCCCGCGCGACCCCTTCCAGGGTCTTGCGGATGAAGCCCAGCCGGCCGGCCTGGAAGGTCAGGCCGGCGGCGAAGCGGTGGCCGCCGCCGCTGAGGATGTACGGGCGGACCATGTCCAGGGCCGGCCGCAGATCGTAGCCTTCCGGGGCCCGCAGGGAGCAGTGGGCGATGCCGTCCACCACCGTGCCGACCCCGGCCGGGCGGCCGGTGACGCGCATGCGCTGGCCGGCCACGATGCCGATCACGCCCTTGTGGGCGGTGGCTTCCAGCACCAGGTCGAACGGCCCGTCCCCGGGCGGCGGCAGCAGGCCGCCCAGCGCCTTCTGGATCTCCCGTCGTTCCTGGTTCAGGGCCTCCACCCGCTCCAGCAGGGTCTGGGCCTCCCGGGCGTCCCGGGTGAGCAGCAGGCGCACGGCGTCCTCGGCGCCGCCCATGCGGCCCACCGCGTTGAGCCGGGGGCCCACGCCGAAGCCGATGTGCTGGGCGCGCACCGCCCCCTCCACCCGGGCGGCCTTGAGCAGCCCGGCCACGCCCGGCCCGTTGGGCCCGGCCAAGGCCAGCAGGCCGCGCTTGACCAGGAGCGCGTTCTCGCCGCACAGCGGCACCATGTCCGCCACGGTGCCCAGGGCCACCAGCTTGAGCAGGCCGTCCAGGAACGGCTGGTCCTCGCCCCGGGGAGCCGGGGCGGCGCCGAGCAGGGCCTGGGCCAGCTTGAAGGCGACCCCCACCCCGGCCAGGTGCGGGTTGCCGTAGCCGCCCAGGGCCGGGTGGACCACCGCGGCGGCCGGAGGCAGTTCGGGCCCCAGGGCGTGGTGGTCGGTGATGATCCAGTCCAGGCCCAGGGTCGTGGAGGCCTCCACCTCCGCCACCGAACGGACCCCGCAGTCCACCGACACCATGAGCGCGTGGCCGCCGGCCGCCAGTTCGCGGATGCAGTCCAGGTGCAGCCCGTAGCCGTCGTTGAAGCGGTTGGGGATGAAGAACCGCACCTGGGCCCCGAGCTTTTCCAGCACCCGCACCAGCAGGGCGGTGGCGGTGACCCCGTCCACGTCGTAGTCGCCGTAGACGCAGATCGGCTCATGGGCGGCCAGGGCGGCGCGGATCCGCTCCACCGCCGGGGCCACGCCCTCCAGCAGGAAGGGGTCGGTGCTGCGGGCCCAGGACGGGTCCAGGCGCCAGGCCAGGCCGCCGTCCTGGGCCTCGCGCATCCAGGCCAGGCGCGCCGCCGGGTCGGAAAGCCCCCAGTCCCGCGCGAGGGCGGCCCAGGGGGCCGTGCCCGCAGGCACCGGCCTGCGCATCCGCCAGGGCTGGTCGGTCACGAGGAGAAGCTGCCCATGCGCGCGAATTTCTCGTAGCGCTGGTCCACCAGCTCCTGGGGCCCGAGCCGGGACAGCCCCTCGAAGGCCCCGGTCACCGCGGTCTTGAGCAGGGCGGCGGCCTTGTCCCAGTTGGAGTGGGCGCCGCCCAGCGGCTCGGGGACCACGGCGTCGATCAGTCCCTGGGCCAGGAGGTTGGGCGCGGTGAGCCGCAGCGCCTCGGCGGCCGCCGGGGCCTGGGCGGAATCCTTCCAGAGGATCGACGCGCAGCCTTCGGGGGTGATCACCGAGTAGATGGCGTACTCCAGCATGAGCACCCGGTTGGCCACGCCCAGGGCCAGGGCGCCGCCGGAGCCGCCCTCGCCGATGACCACCGACACCACCGGCACCCGGAGCCGGGCCATCTCCTTGAGGTTGCGGGCGATGGCCTCGGCCTGGCCGCGCTCCTCGGCGTCCAGGCCAGGATAGGCTCCCGGGGTGTCGATCAGGCAGAGCACCGGTCGGTGGAACTTCTCGGCCAGCTTCATGAAGCGCAGCGCCTTGCGGTAGCCCTCGGGCTTGGGCATGCCGAAGTTGCGCTGGATCTTCTGCTTGGTGTCCCGGCCCTTCTGCTGGCCGATGATCATGAGCGGCTTGCCGCCGATCCAGCCCATGCCGCAGACGATGGCGGCATCGTCGCCGAAGTTGCGGTCGCCGTGGACCTCCTCGAAGCGGTCGCAGATGCGCTCGAGGTAGTCCATGGTGTAGGGCCGCCGGGGGTGCCGGGCCAGCTGGGTGCGCTGCCAGTCGGTGATGGAAGCAAAGATCTCGGCCTTGAGCTTGTCCGCCTTCTTGCGCAGCTTCTCCATTTCCTTGGCTTTGCCCGGATCCATCTCCAGGGCGCGAATCTGGGCCTCCAGTTCCAGCACTGGGCGCTCAAGTTCAGCAAGGTCGGTAGGTTGTCCGCTCATGGCACCTCGGGTGGATGAGTCCCCAGTTTAGAAGCCCGCGCCTCCCCTGGCCAGTGAATCCGGGGAAACCCGCTGCGCGCGTCATTCCGCCCCGGGCCGGCCCGCCAGGAACCGGGCCAGGGCCTGGGGGGTGTCCACGTCCAGCCAGACGTCGCCCCAGGGGTCGCCCGAAGCTTCCAGCACCCGCACCGGCAGGGCGTCGGCCAGGCCCATGAGCGAGCTGGCGGCGAGCCCGGGCAACAGCGGCAGCAGCCGGCTGGCCAGGAAACCGCCCAGGGGCTGCAGCCGTCCGCCGGCCCGGGCCAGCACCCAGTGCCCGGCCGCCGGATCGGCCGCGAGCGCCGCCTGGTGCCAGGCCCGCAGGGTTTCCGGGGTCCAGCCGAGCTGGTCGCAGGCCACCAACCACCAGCGGGCCGGCGGCTCAGCCTGGGCCTGGGCGGCCCAGTGGCGCAGGGCCACCGCCGGCCCCTGCCCCGGGTCGGCCAGGGCCGCCAGGTCCGGGCGGTCGGGCAGGCCCTGGCCCAGCAGGTGCACCGGCCCGCCGGGGAACACGGTCTCGAACACCGCGGCCAGGTGGCCGCCCCAGCTGCCGCCTGCGGGGTGGGGCTGCAGGTGCTTGGGCCCGCCGAACCGGCGGCCGCGGCCGCCGGTGAGCAGCAGCAGGCCCGCGTCCCGAGAGACCACGGTCAGTCCTTCCGCGAATCCTTCTCCAGCACATCCTGGACCCAGCAGTAGGCCGCCACGGTCGACGGCATGCCCAGGGTCGCGGTGGCCAGCACCACCACCTGGTGCATCTCCTCGGCGGTGGCCCCGGCCTTCAGGGCCTTGCGGGCGGCGGCGTGCACCGCGCCCTCCTTGAGCGCGCCGATGGCCACGGCCAGCTTCACCAGCCGGGCGGTGCGCGTGTCCAGCGGCCCCTCGGCCTCCGCCGCGTGGATGGCCTCCCAGGCCTCGCCCAGCTTCGGGAAGCGCTCGATGAAATCGCGATATTTCTTGGGGGGCTCTGAGGAAGGCTTCATGGCTTCTCCGGGGCCGCGGTCCGCCGCGGGGCGGCCCGGCCAGCAGGGGCCAGTATAGCCGCGACCCTGGCCGTCCAGATTGTCCGCGCCGGGGCCAGACTGTCCTGGGCCGGCGGGAATCCGGGAACCGTGCTCGTGCGGGTCGACCCGTTTGCCGATACCGTGGTTTCATCTCCGTTGGAGTTGCCGACCATGACCCTGCCCCAAGGCTACCGCCTCTCCCACGACCCAGCGGAACTCCAGCTGGACGTCATTCATGAATACCTCAGTCATAGCTACTGGAGTCCGGGCGTTCCCCGCCATGCGGTGGAGCGGGCCGTGCGCCACAGCCTCACCGTCGCCGTGTTCGACCCGTCCGGCGCCCAGGTGGGCTTCGCCCGCATGGTCACCGACCATGCCAGCTTCGGCTACCTGGCCGATGTGTTCGTGCTGGAGCAGCACTGCGGCAAGGGGCTGGCCCGAGCCATGGTCCGGGCCCTGCTCGAGCTGCCGGAGATCCGGGACTGCCGCACGCTGCTGCTGCTCACCCGCGACGCCCACGGCGTCTATGAAGGCTGCGGCTTCCAGCGGGTCCAGGATCCGGGACCGTTCATGCAGATCCGGCGTCCTGGGCACTATCCCAAGGCGCCGGACGGATTGGAATGAAAAAAAGGTAGATACAGCATATCTGGAACGTTTTTGCGGTCGCTGGAAGGAATGTCAGGAAACCTGGTAGACCTGCCCGGTCTGCGCGCCCTCCACGCTCTTGGCGTAGGCCCGGGCGGCACGGGCGGCGGGCACCGGCTCGAAGCCGCGGAAGAACGGGGCGTAGCCGGCCATGGCCTCCAGGATGACTCCGGGGCTCACGGCGTTGAGGCGCAGGGCGTTGGGCAGCTCGATGGCCGCGGCCCGGACCCAGGCGTTCAGGGCGCCGTTGACCATGGAGGCGGAACTGCCCTGGAGCACCGGGTCGTGGTCCAGCAGCCCGGAGGTGAGGGTGAACGACCCGCCGGGCATGACGTGGTGCATGCCGATGAGCACCAGGTTCACCTGGCCCATGAGCTTGTCCTGCAGGCCGATGCCGTAGTCCGCGGCGGCCAGGGCCGACAGGGGGGCGAACTTGACCTTGCCGCAGGCGGCCACCACGGCGTCCAGCGGGCCGGCCTGCTCGTACATGGCGTGGATCGATTCGGTGTGGGTGATGTCCACCCTCAGGTCCCCGGAACTGCGCCCGGCGGTGACGATGTCGTGCCGGGCGCCCAGCTCGCCCAGTACGGCCCGGCCGACGATGCCCGAAGCACCCACGATCAGGATTCGCATGTTGTCCTCCCGGATGGGAGTGATGGTAGCACCGCAGGCACACCCCGGGGGACCGCGCCTGCGCGCGATCCCCGGGGGGGTGCCGGAGCCTACAGGTGGAACTTGTCCAGCTGCTCGGGCCGGTCGCGCCAGCCTTCCTCCACCTTGATGTGCAGGCCCAGCCGGACCGGGCGCTGCAGCAGCTTCTTCAGCTCGCGCTGGGCGCTCTGGCGGATGTCCTGGATCATCTCGCCGCCGGATCCCAGCAGGATCTTGCGGTGGCCGGCCCGCTCCACCACGATCTCGGCCTCGATGAAGGCGCCGCCTTCGGCCGCGTCCTCGGGATAGCCTTCGGCCCCGGCCTCGATCCAGGTGCGGATCTCCACCGCCACGCCGTGCGGCACTTCCTCCCGGGTCTTGCGCAGCACCTTCTCGCGGATGAACTCCGCGGCCATGCTGCGCTCGGTCTGGTCGGTGAAGCTGTCGTCAGCGTGGGCCCATTCGCCAACCGGCGCGTCCCGCTCCAGCAGCGCCCACAGGGGCTCCAGGTTCCTGCCGAGCTTGGCGCTCACCGGCACGATCTCCCGGAATTCCAGCAGGTCCTTGTAGGCGGCGATCTTGCCCAGCAGGCTGCCCCGGGATACCAGGTCCAGCTTGTTGAGCACCAGGTACACCGGCTGCCGGGCGCCCTTGAGCCGCTTGGCCAGCTCCCGCTCGCCTGGGCCGAGGAAGCCCGCGGCGTCCACCACCCAGAGCAGGATATCGGCCTCGTCCAGGGCCATGTCCACGTGGTGCAGCATCCGCTGGTTGAGCGCGTGCCGGGCCAGGTGCACCCCGGGGGTGTCCAGGAACGCCAGTTGCACCACGCCGCGGTTCACCACGCCCAGGATCCGGCCCCGGGTGGTCTGGGGCATCTGGCTGACCGCCGCCAGTTTTTCGCCGACCAGGGTGTTCAGGAGGGTGGACTTGCCGGAGTTGGGCAGGCCGACCAGGGCCAGGGTCGCCGACCGAGTGTCAACCACGGTGGATCCCGCGCTTGGATTCGACGATGAAGCGGGCCAGGTAGTCCACTTCGGGGATGCCGCCGAGTTCGTCCGCCACCCGCCGCAGCGCCTCCTCCCGCAGCAGGCCGGCGTGGAACAGGATCCGGTGGGCCTTGGCCAGGCCCTCGATGGCGGCCTCGCCGAAGCCGCGCCGGCGCAGGCCGATGGTGTTCACCCCGTAGCTCTTGGTGTCCCGGGCGCCGGCGGTCTTCATGTACGGCAGCACGTCCAGGGTGGCCACGGTGAACCCGCCCATGAAGGCGTGGTCGCCCACCCGGCAGAACTGGTGCACCGCGGAGAACGCGCCCACGTTGCAGTAGTCGCCGAGTTCCACGTGGCCGGCCAGGGTCGCGCAGTTGGCGAAGATGTTGTGTCCGCCCACGTGGCAGTCGTGGGCGATGTGGGCGCCGGTCATGAAGAAGTTGTCGTCGCCCACGGTGGTGAGGCCGCCGCCGTGCTCGGTGCCCCGGTGCAGGGTGCAGCCCTCGCGGAACACGTTGCGGTCGCCGATCCGCAGCCGGGTGGGCGCGCCCTTGAACTTGAGGTCCTGCGGCCCCATGCCGATGGTGGCGTGGGCGTAGACTTCGTTGTCCTCCCCCAGGTCGGTGAAGGGGCCGATCACGGCATGGCTGCGCAGCACGGTGCGGGCGCCGATGCGGGAGCCGCCCTCCACCAGGCAGAACGGGCCGATGACGACCCCGTCCTCCAATACCGCTTCCGGGCTGACCACCGAGGAGGGATGTACCTGAGCGCTCATGCCTGGCCTTTCTCGACGTCCACCAGCATGGACATGAACTCGGCCTCGGCGGCCCGCTGGCCGTCGATCGTCGCCACGCCGCGCAGCTTGCAGATCCGGCCCTTGTTGGTGATGATCTCGATCTGCATGACCAGCTGGTCGCCGGGCACCACCGGCTTGCGGAACTTGACCTTGTCGATGGCCATGAAGTAGATGAGCTTGTTCTTGCGGTCCACCATGTCCTGGAGCACCAGGCAGCCGCCGGTCTGGGCCATGGCCTCGACGATCAGCACGCCCGGGAAGATGGCCCGCTGGGGGAAGTGGCCCTGGAAGATCGGATCGCCCATGGTGATGTTCTTGACGCCCCGGATCCACTTGCCCGGCTCGTAGTCCAGGATCCGGTCCACCAGCAGGATGGGGTAGCGGTGGGGAAGCAGGTCCTGGATGCCCTGGATGTCCAGGGTCCTGGGGGTGCGTTCGGGGGATTCGGCCATCAGGGTTCTCCAGAATGTCCATTTTGGCACACCGGGGGTCCGGTTTGACAGACTCTCCTCGCGCAGCGCCGTGCGGTCCCTGTTCTTTGCCCGGGAAGGCCCGGCCTGTTACGGTGCAAGGGAGGATCCGCCACCGTGAAGAACCGTCGACCCGCATCTGCACTCCGAGCGGCCAGGCCCGCCGCCCACCGGCAACCGGTCCAGGAGAAGGTGGCCTGGAGCGGCACGGTGGAGCGCCTGGCCTGGGGCGGGGCGGGAGTCGGCCGGGCCGCGGACGGCCGGCTGGTGCTGGTGGAGGCCCCCCTGGCCCTGTTCCCCGGCGAGCAGGTGGAGGCGATGGTGCGCTGGAAGCCCCGGCACGGCGAGGGCCAGGTGACCGCCTGGACCCGCCGCGACCCGCGCCGCGTGCGTGCCGGCTGCCCGGTTGCAGGGGTGTGCGGCGGCTGCGATCTGTGGGAGGCGGGCCCCCTGGCCGCCGGCCTCAAGCGTTCGATGGTGGCGGACCTGCTGGCCCGGCAGCTGCCGGACGCGCCCGAGTGGCGCTGGCTGGAGGCTCCCGCCCAGGCCCGGCGGCACCGGATCCAGCTGCACTGGAACGGCCGGGAGCTGGGCTTCCACCGCCGCAACAGCCATTCGCTGGTGCCGGTGACGGCCTGCCCGGCGGCGGCCGATCCCCTGTCCCGGGCCATTCCGAGGCTCCAGGAGGCCCTGGAGGCGCGGATCCTCAGCCCGAAGAGCCAGCGCTGGGAGCTGGTCACCGGCAGTCCCGCCGGCGAGGTCAGCGCCATCAATGAAAGCGGCCGCGCCTGGCGGCTGGAGCCCGACGGCTGGCACCCCGACGACGGCCCGGTGCGGCACCGGTTCGGCGCCGTGGACCTGCGCCACCGGGCCGGGGGCTTCTTTCAGGTCTGCCCGGAGTGGGCCTGGTCCGCCTTCGGCGAGATCCTGGCGGCCTGGCGGCTGCCGGGCGGCACCCTGTTCGATCTCTACGGCGGGGTCGGGTTCTTCTCCGCGCTCCTGGGCTCCCGGTTCCAGGCCCGGGTGCTGGTGGAGAACGACGAGCCGGCGGTGGCCTGGGCCCGCAGGAACCTCGAGGCCCTGGGCCTGGCGGCCGAATGCCTGGTGGCCGACGTGGCGGAGTGGGCGCCGGCGGAACTGGGCGGCCCCGAGGACCTGATCCTGCTGGACCCCCCGCGCACCGGGCTGGCCCCGGAACTGGTGGAGAAGCTGCTCACCGCCCGGGCCGGCGCCATGGTGCTGGTGGGCTGCGACGGGGCGGCGTTCTGCCGCGACCTGCAGCGGCTGGCCCCGGCCTGGGCGCTACAGGAACTGGCCGTGGCGGACCTGTTCCCGCTCACCCACCACGTGGAATGCGTCGCCCTCCTGCGCAAACAGCCGGCCTGATTCCGGCCCCCGCTCCAGCGCCAGCAGTTGCCGCTTCACGGGCAACCCGCCCCCGTAGCCGGTGAGGCTGCCGTCGGCGCCGATCACCCGGTGGCAGGGGACGATGATGGAGATCGGATTGGCGCCGTTGGCCGCCCCCGCCGCGCGGGACAGGCCAGGGTTGCCCAGTCGACGGGCCAGCTCCCCGTAGCTGAGGGTGCGGCCGTAGGGGATCCGCCGCAGCTCCGCCCAGACCCGCAGCTGGAACGGGGTGCCGCGCAGGTCCAGGGGCAGGTCGAATTCGCGCCGCTCGCCCTTGAAATACTGCTCCAGCTGGATCCGCGCCGGCTCCAGGAGGCCCGGGTCCAGGGTCAGCCCGGCGCAGTCCCGCTCCAGGGCCGCGGGCACCCGGTCCCGGGTGCCGGTGAAGCCCAGGTAGACCAGGACGCCGTGGTGGTCCGCCGCCAGCTGCAGCGGGCCGATGGGGCTCGGCAGCTCGTGCAGCCAGGGCCTCATGCCGGGACTCCCTTCAGGCTGGCCCACAGGTGGAAGGTGGCCAGGCTCCGGTGCGGTGCGAAGGGGGCCATCAGCGCGGCGGTCTCCCGGATATCGGGCCGGTGGTCCAGCCCGAACTGGCGCTGCAGGGCCAGGGTGAGCCCGGCGTCGCCCAGGGGCACGCAGTCGCCGAAGCCGCAGCCGCGCATGAGCACGTAGTGGGTGGTCCAGGGGCCGATGCCCCGCTGGGCCCCCAGCAGCGCCGCGGCCGCGGTGGCGGTGCCCTCGGGCAGGGCTTCCAGCGGCAGCGAGCCGTCCACCGCCTTGCGCGCCAGGGCGATGACGTACTCCGCCTTGGACCGGGAAAACTGCAGCGGCTTGAGCGCTTCGGGCTCCAGGGCGGCCACCGCCGCCGGCGTAGGGTGGGCCAGCAGGCCCGCCGCGGCCGGGGCGCCGCAGAGCCCGGTGAGCCGCCGGCGCAGGGCGTAGGCGAAGGCCAGGTTCACCTGCTGGCCGAGGATGGCCCAGACCAGGCTCTCCCACACGTCCGCGGTGAGCGGCAGGCGCAGCCCCGGGCGCAGGGCGGCCAGGCCGCGCAGGTTCGAGGCCCGCACCGACCGCTCGAACCCCGCCGGATCAGCGCCCAGCCCGAGCATCCGCACCGCCCGCAGGTGGATCGCGCCCAGCAGCTCCGGGCCAGGGTCCCCGGGCGCCAGCACCCGGCCCCGGGCGCTGCCGTTCCGGAACGCCAGTTCCAGCACCACGGTCTGTCCGGCCACGGTCATGGCCTTGACCAGGGTCGCGCCCTCCACCCGCTCGGACAGGCTCAGGGGATCGCGGCCGTGGTAGCCCAGGATGTCTTCGGCCCGGTAGTCCCCGGGCAGGGCCAGGGTGAACTCCGGCGCCGAGCCCGGCCGGCCCAGGGCCTGGCAGGAGGCGGGGCTGAAGCCGGTGCCGGCCAGGAACTGGGCCCGGTAGGCCGCGGGGCTGCTGAAGCCGCAGGTCTCCCCGGCGGCCCAGGCCGGCCCCTCGGAACCCAGGAGCAGCCGGTGCGCGGCCCGGATCCGGGCCCCGCGCAGGAAGGCCTCGGGCTCAAGGTGGGCGTGGAGCAGGAACAGCCGCTCCGCTTCAAGCGGCGCCGCCTCCAGGGCCCGGGCCAGGTCCGCCGCCGCGGCGAACTGGCCGGGCGAGCGCCGGGCCCGCTCCATGAGCGCCGCCACCCCGGCCTCCGGGGACCGGTCCTGGGCTTCCTGGAGAGGGGAACCGTGCATCCTGCCAGTCTATAGGAATCCGGGCAAACGTCTCACCGGTCACAGGGGCCGAGGTTTAAAGTAGGGCCATGTCCACAGAACCCGCCTTCCGCCTGTCCATCATCGACTACCTGAACGCCGCGCCGCTGCACTACGGATTCAAGCACGGCCTGGGTTTCGAGCACTTCCACCTGAAGTTCCAGGTGCCGAGCCAGTGCGCCGAACGGCTGCGGGAAGGCCAGGTGGACGCCGGCATGATCAGTTCCATCGAATACCTGCGGATCCCCGGCCTCAAGATCGTGCCCGGACTCTGCATCGCCTCGCCCCGGCGGGTGCGCTCGGTGGTGGTGCTGTCCAAAGTCCCCCCGGAGGAGATCCGCACCCTGGCCCTGGACACCTCGTCCCGCACCTCGGTGGTGCTGAGCCAGATCCTGCTGCGGGAGCGCTACGGGGTGACGCCCGAGCCGGTGGACATGGCCCCGGACCAGGCGGCCATGCTGGCCAAGTGCGATGCGGCGCTGCTGATCGGCGACGTGGCCATGCGGGCCCGGCGGGAGGGCCTGCTGGTGCTGGACCTGGCCGAGGAATGGCACGCCTGGACCGGCCTGCCGTTCGTGTTCGCCCTGTGGCTGGTGCGGGCCGACGCCCCCGAACTCATGGTGCCCGGCGGGGCCGGGCCGTTCTTTCACAAGAGCCTGGAGATGGGCCGGCAGAACCTGTCCGCCATCGTCGACGAGGCCTGGCGCACCATCGGCTGGACCAAGCCCGAACTGCGGGAATACCTCACCGAGAACATCTCCTACAGCCTGGGCGAGGCCGAGCGGGAGAGCCTGGCCCTTTTCTATGAGAAGGCCGTCAAGCACGGGTTCGCCCCGGAGCTGAAGCCGCTGCGGTTCCTGTAGGGGTGAAAAAACCGCGCGGGCCGGATACCCTTGGGATCGCCAGTCCTGGACCAGGAGCCCCGATGCCGCTTGCCGACCTCTTCCGCGAACACCTCCGGGCGCGCCTGGCCTATGCCGGGCAGGCGCTGGCGGCCTACGGGTTCGACGCCCTGGTGATCTCCAGCGGCACCCCCTTCACCTATTTCGCCGACGACCAGGACGCGCCGTTCAACACCGTGCCGCACTTCCGGCACTACTGCCCGCTCGCCGGGCCGCACCACCTGCTCAAGCTGGAGCCGGGCCGGCGGCCGCTGCTGGTGCGCTACGCCCCCGAGGACTTCTGGTACGAGCAGCTGCCCCTGGGCCAGCCGTTCTGGCTGGACGGCTTCGACCTGGTGGAGGCGCCCACGGTGGAGGCGGCCTGGGCCGCGCTCGGCCGGCCGGCCCGGACCGCCTACCTGGGCGACGAGCCGGAGGCGGCCGCGGCGGTGGGCCTGGAGCCCAACCCCGCCGCGCTGACCGCATGCCTGGACTGGGGCCGGAGCTACAAGACCCCCTACGAAGTGCACTGCCTGGAGCAGGCCACCCTCCGCGGCGCCCGGGGCCACGAGGCCGGGCGCAAGGCCTTCCTGGCCGGCGCCTCGGAGCTGGAGATCCACTACGCCTTCGTCCAGGCGGTGCAGAGCCTGGAATTCGAGCTGGCCTTCCCCAGCATCGTCGCCCTGGACGAGAAGGGCGCCACCCTGCACTACGAGAACAAGCGCGATTTCCGCAACGGCCGGACCCTGCTGCTGGACTGCGGAGCCCGGACCCTGGGCTACGCCTCGGACATCACCCGCACCACCACCGCCCCCGCCTGCGACCCCCGGTTCAAGGCCCTGGTGGCCGGCATGGAGCGGATCCAGCAGGAGCTCTGCGCCGCGGTGGCCCCCGGGCTGCCGTTCGGCGACCTGCACCACCTGTTCCACCTCAAGCTGGCGGCCCTGCTCAAGGCGCAGGGCATCCTGGACACCGAGCCCGAGGCGGCGGTGGCCCAGGGCCACACCCGGCCGTTCTGCCCGCACGGCCTGGGCCACCACCTGGGAATCCAGGTGCACGACGTGGCCGGCAAGCTGGCCGGCCCCGACGGCAGCTTCGCCCCCCCCCCGCCCCAGCACCCCACCCTGCGCACCACCCGGACCCTGGAGCCCGGCCACGTGGTCACCATCGAGCCCGGCTGCTACTTCATTCCGATGCTGCTGCGGCCGTTCCGCCAGGGCCAGCAGGCCGGGCGGTTCGACTGGAAGCTGATCGACGCCCTGAGCCCCATGGGCGGGATCCGGATCGAGGACAACATGCTGGTGACGGCGGCGGGGGGGCGGAACCTGACCCGGGAGCAGCTGCCGGACTAGGAAATCCACATTTGCGACTTCGCCGGCTATTTCAAGCGCGTCGGCAGGAAGGCCGCGACCGGCTTGGCCGGGCGAAGGATCTCGTCGAGCCGCAGCAGGACCACTCCGCCGAGGATGAGCAGCCCGCCCCCCGCCTGGGCCGCCCCCAGGCGCTCGCCCAGGAAGATGAAGGCGAACAGGGTGGCGAAGGCGGGCTCCAGGCTCAGCACCAGGTTGGCGACGCTGGAGGGCAAGTGCACCAGGGTGACCAGGTACAGGCCGAACCCGGCCAACGTGGGCCCCACGCCCAGCAGGACCAGGATGCCCCAGCCGGGCAGCGACCGCCCCAGCCAGAAGAAGTCCGCAGGACGGGCCGCCGCGCCGGGCAGCAGGCCACCCGGCGGGAGGTTGAACAGGAACAGGTAGACCGTGGCGAACCCGAAGATGTACAGCAGGGTGGTCCAGGGATTGACCCCCCGCTCTGAGGCGGCCCGCCCCATGAGGCTGTACCCGGCGTAGACCAGCCCCGTCAGGACTCCGGCCAGGATCCCCGCCAGGTTGGTGCGCCAGGCTTCGGCGTGGGCGGCGCCGGACACCAGCACGCATCCGCCCAGGCACAGGGCCGTCGCCAGCAGCTTGGCCGGGGTCAGCGCCTCCTTCAGGAGCCAGCGCGCCAGGAACACCGTGAAGGCCGCCGAACAGTACGCCAGGACCGTGGCCACGGCCGCGCCGTTGATGGTGACCGACAGCGTCCAGGTGATGTTGAACGCGGCCAGGACCAGCCCGTAGGCCGCCAGGTAGGGCAGCATGGACCGGGGGACCCGCAGCAGGTCCCGGCGGCGGCAGGCCAGCACCGGGATCAGCATCGCCACCACGAACACGTCCCGCCAGAAGGCCATCACCAGGGCCGGCAGGTGGTAGGTCACGCTCAGGTACCGGATCAGCACCGACGTGGTGGCCAGGATGGCGGCGGCCACCACGCCGATGAGGTAACCCTCGGCAGGGTTGGGGCTGGTTCGCTCAGGTGCGGGCATGCCCCGATTATGCCGGAAATCCTGGGACCGGCCGCACCATGCCGTCGACGAGGGGCGGCCGGGCCTGACCTCAGTCAACTGGCCATCTGGGAATTCCTCCAGGCCAATCTGCTATCCGCGGCCCCGGCAATGGCGTACCATCGACCCTGACCCGCCTTCCCACCATCGCCCCCGGGGCCGCCCGTGCTCAAGACCATCCACAAGAACGAGCTGAGGCTGGGGATGTACATCCTCGACCTGAACCGCGGCTGGCTGGACCACCCGTTCCTGCGCGGCAGCTTCATGCTGCGCTCGGAGGCGGACCTGGCCCGGATCCTCGCCAGCAGCGTCGCCGAGGTCCGGATCGATACCCTGAAGGGGCTGGACGTGGCCGGGGAGACCGCCCCGCCCTGGCCGGCCGGGTTCCCCGATCCGGCACCCGCCCGCACCAGCCACGCCGAGGAACTGGAGACCGCCCTGCGGATCCGCGAGGAGGCCGGCGAGCTCATCCGCGGCATGCTGCTCGATGCCCGCATGGGCCGGCAGGTCCAGGTGGAGCGATTGCATCCCGTCGTGGAGCGCATCACCCGGTCGATCCTGCGCAACCCCGGCACCCTGGTGAGCCTGTGCCGGATCCGGGAGGCCGACGGCGCCACCTTCCGCCACTCCCTGAGCGCCTGCGCGCTCATGATCCTGTTCGGCCACCACCTGAAACTGGAACCGGAAGCCCTGCGCGAGGCCGGGATGGCCGGGATGCTCCACGACATCGGCAAGATGCGGGTGCCGGACGCCATCCTCAACAAGCCCGGCAGCCTCTCCGAGCCGGAATTCGAGATCATGAAGAGCCATGTGCCGCTGGGCCTGGAGACCCTCCGGCAGACCCCGGGCATCAGCCCCAGCGTGATCCAGGTGGCCGCCGAGCACCACGAACGCATGGACGGCTCGGGCTACCCCGCGGGCCTGCGCGGCGACGCCATCTCCCGCCTGGGCCGGATGGCCGCCATCATCGACGTGTACGACGCCATCACCTCGATCCGGGTCTACTACCACGGCATCGAGCCCGCCGCCGCCCTGCAGCACCTGTTCCAGCGCGGGACCGGCCAGTTCGACGGGGACCTGGTCGAGCATTTCATCCAGGCCATCGGCATCTACCCGGTGGGTTCCCTGGTCCGGCTGGCCAGCGGCCGGCTCGCCGTGGTGCTGGAACAGCAGCAGGACGGCCTCCTGCGCCCCAAGGTCCGGGTCCTCTACGATCTCCGCCAGGACCGGGCCCTGGAGCCGTTCGACCTGGACCTCGCCCAGGAAGCCCAGGCCGGGGACAGCATCCTCGGCCACGAGGAGCCGTGGTCCTGGGCGGTGGACCCCGCCGCCGCGCTGACCCGGGTGCTGCCCATCGCCACGGAATGAGCTATCCTCATGGCGGGAGGCACCATGCCCGCCTTGAATCCGCTCTTCGACCACCTCAGGGACATGCACGGCCACATGGCCTGGGCCGACGCAGTGTGGTTCCAGGCCTGGGCCAAGTCCGGCTTCCAGGACGATCCGGACCTGCTCCAGCGCATGCAGCACACCGCCGATGTCCAGGGCGCCTTCCTCATGGTGCTGCGCGACGAGGAGGTGGTGTTCCCCGGCGGCCGGCCGCGCCCGGAGTTCCAGCGGCTGCGCCAGCTCACCCGCAGCAACCACGAGGCCTTCGCCGCCCTGTTCCGGGCCCTGGACCCGGAGGGGCTCGACCGCACCGTCCTGGTGCCGTGGTTCCCGGGCCCGCCCTGCCACGTCACCGTGGCCGAGGCCCTCACCCAGGTGGCCATGCACACCCAGCACCACCGCGGCCAGCTCATGACCCGGCTCAAGGATATCGGCGGCAAGCCGCAGAACGTGGACTACATCATCTGGGCCTGGAAGAACCGTCCCGAGGGCCGATGGGAGTGATTTCCCGATGACCCGCCCCGCCACCCACCCCAGGAAGCCCCGCGCCTACCGGGACCTGGACCTGCCCCGGCTGGCCAGGCTGCTGGACGCGTACTCGGCGCTGGGGCCCTGCCGCGACCTGGACGCCCTCTGCACCACCCTGTTCAAGGCGCTGCGCGACGAGGTGGCGGTGGACCGGGTGGGGGTGTGGTTCGGCGCCCCGGACGAAGGGCTCGAGGTCACCCAGTGGGCCGGCGTGCTGGAACCCGACGGAGTGCTGGCCCGGGCCGAACCGTCGCCCGGCTGGGTCGAGCACACCCAGAACCTGCAGGACGACCTCTGGAGCCTCGAGGACTCCGATGCCAAGGCCTGCGCCAACCCGGTCTCCCCGGGCCTGCGCCGGGAGTTCCCGGCCCTGGTCCTGCTGCCGCTGCGCACCCCGGAGCGGATGGTGGGCGGGCTGAGCCTGGCCAGCCGCCGCCCCGGGGCATTCCAGGCCGCCGGCCCCGGCTACCTGGTCTACCTGGCCCGGTTCCTGGCCTCCATCGCCCTGCGCATCCTGCGGCTCAGGCAGGTGGACGCGCTCAACCAGCGGCTCACCCGGGAGCGGGACCAGCAGCGGATCCTGCTGGAGATCAACAACGAGCTGGTGGAACACCGGGAGCCCCGGCTGCTGTTCCAGGCCATCTCCGCCACCCTGAGGCGGCACTTCCAGTACGACGGCATGATGCTGGTCCTGGCCCAGGACGGCGACGCCGAGGCCCGGATCCGCTACATCGACTTCCCCACCGGCCGCGGCCTGATGCAGGAGAACCAGTTCCTCACCGTGCCGGACGGCCCCAGCCAGCGGGCCATGGACCTGCGCCGGCCCCTGGTGTTCAGCCGGGCCGACCTGGACGCCTTCCCCGCCCCCATCCCCCAGGTGCTGATCCAGGGCGAGGGTCTGTTGTCCCTCTGCGTGGTGCCGCTGATCTCCCGGTCCCGGGTCATGGGCACCCTCAACTTCGGCAGCCGGCAGGAGGGCGCGTTCACCGGCGACACCCTGGCGCTGCTTTCCAGCGTGGCCGGCCAGGTGGCCATCGCCCTGGACAACACCTTCGCCTACCAGGAGATCCAGGCGCTCAGGGACCAGCTGGCCGAGGAGAAGCTCTACCTGCAGGAGGAGATGGAGAAGGACTTCGGCATGGAGATCGTCGGCCGCAGCCCCAGCCTGCAGCGGGTGCTGCGCCAGGTGGAGACGGTGGCGCCCTCGGACGCCACCGTGCTCATCCTGGGCGAGACCGGCACCGGCAAGGAGCTCATCGCCCGGGCCATCCACCAGCTCAGCCCGCGCAGGGACCGGAGCTTCGTCCAGATCAACTGCGCCTCCATCCCCATGGGCCTGGTGGAGAGCGAGCTGTTCGGCTACGAGAAGGGCGCCTTCACCGGCGCGCTCAGCCAGAAGATGGGGCGGCTGGAACTGGCCCACCAGGGCACCCTGTTCCTGGACGAGATCGGCGACCTGCCCCTGGAACTGCAGCCCAAGCTGCTGCGGGCGATCCAGGAGCGGGAGTTCGAGCGCCTGGGCAGCACCCGCACCCAGAAGGTGGACCTGCGCCTGGTCACCGCCACCAACCGCGACCTGGCGGCCATGGTGGCGGAGCGGAGCTTCCGGGCCGACCTGTTCTACCGGCTGAACGTCTTCCCGATCCACGTCCCGGCCCTGCGCGAGCGCCAGGAGGACATTCCGGTGCTGGTGCGCTATTTCACCCAGAAATTCGCCCAGGCCATGCGCCGGCCCATCGAGACCATCCCGGTCCGGGCCATGGAGGCGCTCCAGGCCTGGCCCTGGCCCGGCAACATCCGCGAGCTGGAGAACTTCATCGAGCGCTCGGTGATCCTCAGCCAGGGCCGCGAACTGCAGGTCCCGGTGGCCGAGCTGCGCGGCCGGGAGCCCGCCCCCGCCGGCCCCCTGCCCTCCCTGGAACAGGCCGAGCGGGAGCACATCCTCAAGGCCCTGGAGGAGGCCCGGGGCAAGGTGGGCGGCCCCGACGGCGCCGCGGCCCGGCTGGGCATGAAGCGGACCACCCTGCAGAGCCGCATGGGCAAGCTGGGGATCGGGGGCGGTCGGCCGGAACGGGCTGGCGTGTCCAGGGCGTAGCCGATCATCGATGGTACAGCCGCAGATTGGCCGGCTTCGGGTGGTCGTCGGCGCTCAAGGAGCACACGGATTGGATTGTGCCGATGGTTTCAGGCCCTGCCGATATTTCGGCAATGTGCCGATATATCGGCACATTATTTCGGCACTCATTTCGGCACTTTAATTTAACATCCCTTTAAATAAATATTTAGGCTTCGGCATGAAACCCGCTAGGTAAGACTCCGTTGGAGGCTTTCATGCTGCGGATCACGCCCAAGGAACAGGACTCGAAGCTCACCCTTTCCCTGGAAGGCAAGCTGGCCGGGCCCTGGGTGGCCGAGCTGGCCAAGGCCTGGAGCGAATGGCAGGGCCGGGCCCAGCCCCGGGACACGGTGATCGACCTGCGCATGGTCTGCTTCGTGGACGAGGCCGGCCGGGAACTGCTCACCGCGCTGCACGCCGAGGGCTGCGGCCTGGTGGGCGCCGGGACCTACGTGGGCCCCCTGGTGGAGGGCATCGTCCGGGGCCGCGAAACCGGGGCCGCGCCGCTGCGCTGGTGCTGGATGGCGGCCCTGGGCCTGGCCGCGGCCGGGGTGGTGGCCGCCGCCGCCGAACCCGCGCCGCCGCCGGTCCAGGCCGCGGCGGCCCAGGCCCCGGAGCTCTCCCTCACCCTGGAGCAGGCGCTGAAGACCGCCCTGGCCCAGAACCCCGAGATCCACCGCTCGCTGCTGGCCATCGCCCAGAGCCAGGAGGACACCCGTGCCGCCGCCGCCGGCCTCAAGCCGTCCCTGGAGGCCGACGCCCAGGGCGTGCGGGCCCGGATGAACCTGGACACCGAGCTGGGCCACGCCACCCCCGGCGGGCCGATGATCGCCGGGCCCTACAACTACGGCACCATCGGCCTCCAGGCCAGCGTGCCGCTGCTGGACCTGTCCCTGTGGAGCCGCTGGAAGGCGGCCCGGGGCGGGGAGGCGACGGCCGAGGCCAGGGCCCGGGAAACCCGGGAGGCCATCACTGCCCTGGTGGTGGGCCAGTATCTGAGGGCCCAGCGCGCGACCGAGGCGGTCAAGGCCGCCCAGTCCCGGGTGGACCTGGCCGGCGCCCTGGACCAGCTGGCCCAGGACCAGCAGAAGAACGGACTGGGCACGAAGCTGGACACCCTGCGGGCCCAGGTCCAGGTGCGCAACGAACAGCAGCGGCTGATCCAGGCCCGGACCCAGCTGGAGACCGCCCAGTTCGGGCTGGTCCGGCTGCTGAACCTCGATCCCGCCACCCGGGTGGCGGCAGCCGACAGCCTGGCCTCCCCCATCCTGCCGCAGCTGACCTTCCAGGACGCCTACGCGGCCGGACTGCGCCAGCGCCCGGAACTGGCCACCCTGGCCGCCCGGGAACAGGCCCAGCAGAACCTCAGGGAGGCCGCCCGCAACCTTCGGCTGCCCACCGTGGTGGCCACCGGCAGCTACGGCTCCACCGGCCTGGAGAGCGCGCCCTGGGTGCCGACCTACACGATCGCCCTGGGCGTCCGGGTGCCCCTGTTCACCGGCGGCCGGATCCAGGCCGAGACCGCCAGGGCCCAGGAGGAGCTCTCGCGGATCCAGGAAGAGCGCCAGGGGGTCCAGACCCAGATGGGCATGGAGCTCCAGGTGGCCCAGGCGGAGCTGGCCTCCGGCAGCAGCGAGGTGGAGGTCGCCGGCCAGGCTGAAGCCCTGGCCCAGGAGGCCCTGGAGCAGGCCCGGCACCGGTTCGAGGCCGGAGTCAGCAACAACATCGAGGTGATCCAGGCCCAGGACGAGCTGGCCCGGGCCGCCGACAACAAGATCAACGCCCTCTACCGGCTGAACCAGTCCCGCGCCGACCTGGCCCGGGCCATGGGCCAGCTGGAACCCCTTTTCGTCCGCTGATGGAGCCCGCCATGACCGAGATCAACCCGACCGCCGATACCGCCGCCGAGGCTCCGGAAGCCCCGAACCGGGGCCGGACGGCCATCATCACCGTCCTGGCCGCCCTGGCGGTGGGCGGGGGCCTGATGTACTTCCACTACCGCAACCGGGTGACCACCGACGACGCCCAGGTGGACGGGCACCTGGTGCCGGTCTCCTGCAAGGTCTACGGCAGCGTCGAGAAGATCCTGGTGGACGACAACCAGCCGGTCCAGGCCGGCGACCTGCTGGTGCAGCTGGACGCCCGGGACCTGCAGAGCCGGGTCGACCAGGCCCAGGCCGCCCTGGGCCAGGCCCAGGCCCAGGTGCAGGGCGCCCGGGCCGACGGCGACAAGGCCAAGGTGTCCCTGGAGCAGGCCCGCTCCTCCGACCTGCAGGTGGCCCAGGCCAATCTTGACGCCCGCAAGGCCACCCTGGACAAGGCCCAGGGCGATCTCCGGCGCACCCAGCCCCTGGCCGAGCGCCAGGAGATCTCCGCCCAGGAGTTCGACCACTACAAGACCCAGGCCCAGGTGGCCGAGAGCGAGTGGCAGGCCGCGCTGCGGCGCCTGGCCGGCGCGCGCCAGGAGGCGGAGATCCGCCAGGCCAACATCGGCTCCCAGGCGGCCAAGGTGGTCCAGGCCAGTGCCGCCGTTGAGGCGGCCCGGGCCAGCCTGGACGCCCTGAAGCTGCAGCTGAGCTACACCCGGATCACCGCCCCGGTGGCCGGGGTGGTCACCCGCAAGAGCGTCGAGCCGGGCCAGATCATCCAGC
>Ga0316217_10001317_pt1 | contig 32735 bp, 25 predicted proteins | sample 1anoAmetaG_FD_203633 | JGI IMG/M metagenome (GOLD analysis project Ga0316217, IMG submission 203633) | Freshwater microbial communities from Trout Bog Lake, Wisconsin, USA - 1anoA | ecosystem: Environmental > Aquatic > Freshwater > Lake > Hypolimnion/Profundal zone | place: USA: Wisconsin... | reverse complement strand
CCTCTCCATGCTACGCATAGAGAGGGCAAATGCATCATATCCAATGTATTACCACCGGTATTGCTTACCAGGAAGGGGGCTTTCCCCCGAAGCGACGTCATGGAGAGGAGGCATTTATAACACCCATTTATGGGTTTATTAACGTTGTGTTAACTTAAGTGATTCTAATTCTGATATTTTTGCCGCCTAACTAAAAGGAAACGGTAAAATCAGGCAGTCTGTCAAATCACCTGACACATGCAGCGACAGAGGGCTCAATTTTCCGCGATTTTTAAAAAACTAAACTAAACAAACATGAAAAAGATTATTACTCTATTAGTCGTTTTATCAGCTTTTGCTTATGGCGCAATGGCCCAGGTTTCTGTTATTTCTCTTGACTCAGCCCGTGTAACCAGCAACGGCTCAACCCCGGTTGACAGCGGTTTAACTATACAGGTTAGCGGAACGGTTTACGGACCAAACAGCTATCCTACGTCTCATGGTATGGCTTTCTGGATTAACAATGGAACTGATGCGGGTATTAAAATTTACTCCAAGCACGTTTACGCCTCTTATACCACTTTAACTGATGGCGACCAGATTACCGTAGTAGGCACCTTGAGCGATTATTATGGTTCGGCTGAAATTGACCTTGACGACACTGCACCACTTGATACTATCTACAAAACATCTTCAGGTACTCCTATGGCTCCTATGGTTGTTGCTGCTAACGGTTTAACTACTCAAACTTACGGTTTCCTGTTACAGGTTAATAACGTAAATATGACTACCGCTACTAACTGGGTTATAACTGCAGGCAAACATTACTTTACCTGCCACGCTGGTGGTTTGTATATCTATATCGATTCTTTCACCAACGCTGCTATGTTTAACGCACCACAACCACAAGGTATTTACGATGTAGTTGGTATTGGTGATGACTACAGCCCAACTGAATTTAACCTTGACCCAAGAAGCCTGGCTGATTTCCATTTAGTGGCTACCGGAATTGACAATATTGAGAATACTTTAACTGCTGCGGTATATCCTAATCCTGCTTCTACCCAGTTAATGGTTAGCTTAAGCAACGATAAAAACGAAACTATTACTGCCCAGATGTTTGATGTAACCGGCAGAATGGTTTTGAATGAAAACAAGGACCTGGTAAACGGCGATAACAAACTGCAATTCAACATTGCTGATTTTACAAACGGTATGTACATTTTAGAACTGCACACCGCTGAAAAATCGTTGAACACTAAAATTGTAGTGAATAAGTAAGCTTACTTAGCACCAACTAAAAAAGGCCGCCTTTGTGTTAAGGGCGGCCTTTTTGTTTTTGTGGTAATTGTGTGAAGCAGGATGAAATACAGATTTTAGGACTAGCAAGCGGTACAGAAAAACATCCTTTGTTCCAGGGTCTTCGAAAACTTTTCTGCAACCAAACAAATTTTTGAATTATCATTTTATTTGACTACCTTAGTATTGAAAATAGCAGTATAATGAGTGACTACAGTTATTGGGAAATGGATGAGGGTGATGATAAACCCCCTTTTAAAAAATGCGCCGGGCTATCCCTAAAAGAAGAAACCGCTGAGGTAAAAATGGCGGGCAGCAGGTTAAGGATTTTTCATGGTCAAAAACACCTGCTTTTACCCGCTTTTACCTGCTTTACTTATCATTTCTTAGCATGAAAAATTAGCTTTTAAGACATTTTTAGGGTTAAATTTTATGCGGAATATGTAAAAGCAAGGTAGATTGTTCTTTGAAATATGGGGTCCCAGAGGGGGGCAAACGGAATTAGGAGCACCGCGAAAGTTGTTTACTGTTATACGACTTTGCGTGGTTGTAAAGCCACATTTGAAACCCGAAACTTGAAATCTGAACCCTTAACGGTTAATTACCAAAGGATATTTAAAGTTATAGGTAACCGGTTCGCCTTGTTCGGCTACCAGCTGCAGGAAGTAGATACCGCTGGCCTGGTTGCGCAGGTCAATCTGCACGTTTGAATCAAGCGCGCTTTGCTGATGCACGCACTGGCCCATCAGGTTATAAACCTTTAGCTGTACCTGCATGGTTTGTCCCATGTTTAAGGTAAAAATTCCGTTGCTGGGGTCAGGGTAAACCGACATGTGGAGTTCATCCAGGTCTTTAACCGCAGCGGGTATGCAACTGGATAGCGGCACACTAACGGTAACAAATGATGAGTCGACGGTGATAGACCGGTAACACCCGCCAAAGGCCGGACCGGTTTGCACGTAGCGGGTACCGCAGGTATCGCAGTTTTCGTCAATCTGGTTTCCGTTTTTATCAACTACCACATTTTGATGCGAGTGGCCGGCCAGTATAACATCTACATGAAAAGAATCGCACATGTGTATAAAGGCATCGCGGTTGTAGTAAAAAGTAGCTGATGAATCATTCGCTATAGCGCTATGGGTTGCGGTGCTGCAACCGGTGCCATTGTAGTTGGCGGCAGGGTGGTGCATTACCAGCATCTTCTTTTTGTTGCCGGCCAGACTTAACTGATTTGTCATCCAGGCTATCTGTGCATCGCTAAAACTTGAACCTTTGGGGTCGGTAGAAACGAGGTAGGAGATATCCCAGCCTGAGCGCATAAACAGGATAACCGAAATATCGGTGGTAACGGCGTAATCGGTATCGGGCGCAATGTTCTTTACATAATTGGGAATTGAGTCTAAATAGGGCAGTGTTTGCGTGGTAAAATCAAGACCGGTGAGGGTGGTGTAATATTCGTGGTTGCCGGGAGCAAAATAAATTGGTATGGTTTGCGCCGAATCAATGAAAAGCGAGCCAATGCCCGGGTAAGTAAGTCCGTGTGGATATAAATACTGTGTAAGCGCCCTATACATGCCACCCGGCACTGCGGTGCTGTTGCCAATGTTTGAAATATCGCCGGTGGCGAGGATAAATGCGGGCCTGGGGTTAAGGTTATTAAAGGTTTGCAGATAACATTTGGCCTCTTCACCATTCAGGTCGCACAGGTTAACTGCTGAGGTAACGGTTGAAACGTGCAGATCGGAAATATGCACAAAGGTAAAGGCGGAAGACTGGGCAGATACTTGTGATGAAAAAAGGGCTGCGAGTAACAAGGTGAGGAGTAAAAGTGATTTCTTCATTGTTTAATTTTTATGAGGATGGTTGAGCTTGAGGCCTAAAAATATGTTACTACAATGTAAAGCAATTGCAAAATAATAGTTTTGATGGTATTGCCAAAATGTTAAGTAGGCGCAGATATTAAGTGTTAAATAAACCGGAGTTGAATTTGAAAAGCTATAAGGCAGAAAAAAGTGCGGCCTGCAAGAATTTTATAAATTGAGTGTATTAAGCAACAATTATGATAACAACTATAAAGCCGGCTACCTTAAAATTTTTAAAGGATATTGCCAAAAACAATAACCGCGATTGGTTTAACGCGCATAAAGACAATTACCTGGCCGCCCAGCAAAATATGTGCGATTTTATTGACCAGTTGATTGCGGAAATGAACAAGCACGATGAGTTGGAAAGTGTTTCGGGTAAAAGAAGCTTATACCGCATTTACAACGATGTAAGGTTTAGTAAAGATAAGTCGCCGTACAAGGCGCGGTTCGCTTTTAGTTTACAGCGGTCTTCAAAATTCCGCAGGGGTGGTTACTACTTCTGTTTAAAACCGGGCAGCAGCTACCTGGGCTGTGGTTTTTTTGCGCCCAACCCGGCAGACTTAAACAGGATAAGAACAGACATTGAATATAATTACGAGGTGTGGAATAAGTTGCTGAAATCAAAAAACATAAACCAGATTTTTGGAGGCCTGACCGGCGATAAAGTAAGCACGGTGCCGCGCGGCTTTGATATTCATCATCCGGCTATTGAATTGTTGCGGCACAAGCAGTTTATACTGCGCCATAACTTTAGCGATGCTGAAGTAATAGCCCCGGGTTTTTTAAAAGAGGTGAACAAATGCTACAAAGCCGTGCGGCCCTATTTTGATTATATGAGCGAGGTATTGAGCACCAATGCCAATGGAGAGTTGTTGTCTTCATCCTAAATCACTGCCTGCGACGGACTTGAAGCCCTCCCCTTCGTAGAGGGTTGGGAGAGGATTCATTGCCTGATTTTTTGAAAAAAAATAATATCTGAAAAATGGAAAACTTTAATTTTAGTTATATATTGCTTACAACTAAAACCACACACTTATGGACTACGGACAAATAAAAGGAGAGGCGAAACAAGCGCTCTCAGGCAAATGGGGATTGGCTATTGGGGTATATCTGCTTTATTCAATTTGTGCTGCTCCCTTGCAATTCATTCCTAAGGTCGGAATCGTTCTTGTATTAATCGTGTCAATGCCTTTGTTACTCGGTTATACACGATTTAACCTTAAATTAGCTAAAGGAGAGGATGCAAAGATCGATGACCTATTTTCGGGGTTTAGTCAGTTTGGCCCGGCAATTGGGGTTGCTTTACTTAGTTTTATATATATTTTTTTATGGTCTCTGCTTTTAATTATACCGGGGATTATTGCCGGGTACGGTTATTCTATGATATTTTACATTTTGGCAGAGGAGCCTGACCTGGCAATTGGTGAAATACTAGCGAAAAGCAAAAAAATGATGGATGGATATAAGATGGATCTTTTTATTCTGCATCTTAGTTTTATTGGATGGGCCTTGCTTTGCGTCCTAACTCTGTTTATCGGTTTTTTATGGTTAGCGCCCTGGATTCAGGTTTCTACCGCCAGGTTTTACTTAAAAGTAAAAGAAGACTGGGAATTGAAAAATGGCATGGCCACACAAGGCGAGGCGGTACCGGTGGTTTAAGCTTTTGATTGATGTAATAAGCTGCAAGCCGTTTTTGGGGGAACGGAGTTAATCAACGCCATCACTTTGCGGGATGAAAGAGCACCGGCCCCCTGGGGGATATGCATGTTTTGAAAGAGTAAAAGCAGTATTGTTGATTTTTAATGTATTATACATTTATAAAAGCACCTGCCTATTTACACTTTTTTGAAAAGTGCGCTGCAATTGTTTGATTATCAATGGTTGCTTTTTAAAAGTGTAAACCCCATACAAAAACCACTTTTTCACCCTCGGAGCCGTAAGAATAATTAACAAATACCGCCTTTAAAGCCTTGTAATTATCAATTAAAGGCACTATATTCGCACCTCACTTTACAAATCTGGACAACTTCTTAGCTGCAAGTATGCAAGCCGGCAGGCGCGAAAACAGCTTCAGTTTCAGAGTGTAAAGGTAGCTTCGGGCCCTGTGCCTGATTTGTATTTGTATGTCTGTATCAATTGTCTGTTTTAAATTTTTTGTTAAATAAACAAAAGCAATGGGACCAAAAAAAGAAGTAAAAAGGGTTGATTTTACCAAAATCACCATTATGCTGGCTTCGCCTGATGCTATCCTGGGAAGGAGCAACGGCGAAATCAAAAAACCGGAAACCATTAACTACAGAACTTACAAGCCGGAAATGGAAGGTTTGTTCTGCGAGCGTGTTTTCGGACCTACCAAAGATTACGAATGTTACTGCGGTAAGTATAAAAGAATCCGTTACAAAGGCATTGTGTGCGACCGCTGCGGTGTTGAAGTAACTGAAAAGAAAGTGCGCAGAGAGCGTATGGGCCACATCAAGCTGACCGTGCCTGTGGTTCACATCTGGTATTTTAAATCGTTGCCTAATAAAATTGGATACTTGCTTGGTATCAGTTCTAAAAAACTGGAAAGCATTATCTATTACGAAAGATATGTAGTAGTTCAGCCGGGTAAGGCATCGCAGGGTGTTAACCTGATGACTGAAAAAGGTGAAGAACGCCGCAATGTGGCTTACCTTGAACTGTTGACAGAAGAAGAATACCTGTCGGCTTTGGAAGCAGAAGAGTTGAAGAACAACCACATGCTGGAAGATACCGACCCTAACAAATTTATCGCCAAAATGGGCGCTGAAGCTGTGAAGGATTTGTTGTCGCGCATCAACCTGGATGATTTATCATACCAGCTGCGTCACGATGCTGCGAACGAAACATCACGCCAGCGTAAAGCAGAAGCTTTAAAGCGTTTGAGTGTTGTTGAAATGTTCCGCGAAGCAAACGAGCATATCGAAAATAAACCTGAGTGGATGGTGGTGCAGTTCCTGCCTGTTATTCCGCCTGAATTGCGTCCGTTAGTGCCACTGGATGGCGGTCGTTTCGCATCTTCGGATTTGAACGATTTATACCGTCGTGTAATTATCCGTAACAACCGTTTAAAGAGGTTGTTGGAAATTAAAGCGCCGGAAGTAATTCTTCGTAACGAAAAACGTATGTTACAAGAGGCTATCGACTCATTGTTCGATAACTCCCGTAAATCAAATGCCGTTAAAGCCGAAGGCGGACGTGCATTGAAATCGTTGTCGGATGTGTTGAAAGGTAAGCAAGGCCGTTTCCGTCAGAACTTGTTAGGAAAGCGTGTTGACTACTCTGGCCGTTCGGTAATCGTTGTTGGTCCTGAGTTGAGATTGCATGAGTGTGGTTTGCCTAAAGACATGGCAGCCGAATTATTCAAGCCATTTATTATTCGTAAACTGATTGAAAGGGGTATCGTTAAAACCGTAAAATCAGCTAAGAAATTAGTAGATAAGAAAGAGCCCGTTATTTGGGATATTTTGGAAAACGTATTGAAAGGTCACCCGGTCATGTTAAACCGTGCTCCGACACTTCACCGTTTATCAATCCAGGCCTTCCTGCCTAAACTGATTGAAGGAAAGGCTATTCAATTACACCCGCTGGTTTGTACCGCGTTCAACGCCGACTTTGACGGTGACCAGATGGCTGTGCACGTTCCGCTAAGCAATGCTTCTATTCTTGAAGCGCAGTTGCTGATGTTAGGTTCGCACAACATTTTGAACCCACAAAACGGAACACCTATTACGCTGCCTTCTCAGGACATGGTTCTTGGTCTGTATTATATGACCAAGGAAAAGAGAAGCACTAAAGATGAAATTGTAAAAGGGCAGGGCCTGGTGTTCTACGGAACAGAAGAAGCCATCATAGCTTACAACGAAGGTAAAGTTGAGTTACACGCTGTAGTAAAATGCCGCGTTCGTACCAAAGACGAAAACCGCAAAGACGTTATTAAGTTGCTTGAAACCACCGTTGGCCGTTTGCTGTTTAACCAGGTAGTACCTACCGAAGTTGGATATGTAAACAAGATGTTGGGTAAAAAGCAATTGAAAGACGTTATCGGTAACATATTAGCTGAAACTAATATTCCTACAACGGCTAAATTCCTGGATGATATTAAGAAGCTTGGCTTCTTCTTCTCTTTCCGCGGTGGTTTGAGCTTTAACCTGAAAGATGTGGTTGTGCCTTCAGTGAAGGACCGCCTGGTTGAAGTTGCCAATGGTAAAGTAGATGAAATACAGGAGTCTTACCAAATGGGTTTCATTACCGATAAGGAGAGATTTAACCAGGTGGTAGATATCTGGAATGCAACCGATAGCCAGTTAACGATTGCGTTGATGAAGCAGATTGCTGAAGACAAACAAGGCTTCAACTCAATCTTCATGATGCTTGATTCAGGCGCACGGGGTAGTAAACAACAGATTAAGCAGCTTTCGGGTATGCGGGGTCTGATGGCCAAACCACGTAAGTCTGGTTCTACAGGCGGAGAAGTTATCGAGAACCCGATTTTGGCAAACTTTAAAGAAGGTTTGTCGGTATTGGAATACTTTATCTCTACACACGGTGCGCGTAAAGGTCTTTCGGATACGGCTTTGAAAACCGCCGATGCGGGATACTTAACCCGTCGTTTGGTTGACGTTGCACAAGACGTAGTTATTAACCAGGAAGACTGTGGTACTTTAAGAGGTATCAATATTTCGGCACTGAAAGACAATGAAGATATTGTTGAGCCATTGTTTGACAGAATATTAGGCCGTACATCTTTATTAGATGTTTACCATCCTGAAACTGATGAGTTGCTTGCGCATGCCGGCGAAGTATTAAACGAGCAGGCTGCACGCAGAATTGATGCCTCAGGTTTAGAAACCATTGAAATTCGTTCGGTATTAACCTGCGAAAGCCGCAAAGGTGTTTGTGTTAAGTGTTACGGACGTAACCTGGCCACCAACCGTTTGGCTGAAGAAGGCGATGCCGTGGGAATTATAGCAGCACAATCTATTGGTGAGCCGGGTACCCAGCTTACTCTCCGTACCTTCCACGTGGGTGGTATTGCGAGCATGAGTGCTACTGAAAACGAAATGAAAGCTAAGTTTGATGGTGTGATTCAACTGGATGGTGTGCGTATGACCACTACCGTTGATGAGCAAGGTGAAAAAACCAACATCGTTATCGGCCGTACCGGTGAAATGAGAATTGTGAAGGAAGATAATCCTGACAAAACTTTGATTGCAAACCACATTCCTTACGGCTCAACCATTTTTGTAAAAGATGGCAAGCATATTAAGAAGGGTGACGTTATCTGCCGTTGGGACCCGTACAACAACGTAATTATTGCCGAAGTAGCCGGTAAAGTGAAGTTTGAACAAATTATTGAAAACTTAACTTACCGCGATGAAATGGATGATCAAACAGGTCACCGCGAAAAAGTGATTATTGAGTCGAAAGATAAAACCAAAATACCTTCGGTTATCGTTGAGCACGGTAAAGAAGGCAAGGTTTACAACTTCCCGGTAGGCGCTCACATCGTAGTTGAAAACGGCGACCAGGTTAAACAAGGTCAGATTATTGCCAAGATACCAAGAGTGATGGGTAAGGTGAAGGATATTACAGGGGGTCTGCCACGGGTAACTGAGTTATTCGAAGCGCGTAACCCAAGTAACCCCGCAACCGTTGCCGAAATTGATGGTGTTGTAAGATTTGGTGGTGTGAAGAGAGGTAACCGTGAAATTATCGTTGAATCAAGAGACGGTGAAATCACCAAATACCTGGTGCCACTATCCAAACATATCCTCGTTCAGGAACAGGATTTCGTTCGCGCAGGAACGCCGCTTTCAGATGGTGCTACTACGCCTACCGATATTCTGCATATCAAAGGACCATTCGCTGTTCAGGAATACTTAGTGAATGAAATTCAGGAAGTATATCGTTTACAGGGTATCAAAATCAACGATAAGCACATTGAGGTGATTGTTCGCCAGATGATGGGTAAAATGATTATTGACGATCCGGGCGATACAAGATTACTGGAAGGCGAATCGGTTGAGAAATTTGAATTGCTGACCATTAACGACGAAATGTATGATAAGAAAGTAGTTACGGAAGCTGAAGAAAGCAGCAACTTAAAGGCCGGCCAGATAGTGAGCCTCCGCGCCATCCGCGAAGAGAACTCTATCCTGAGAAGAGCTGATAAGAAACTGGTTGAATTCCGCGACGCAATCCCGGCAACGGCTTCACCGCAATTGCAAGGTATTACCCGCGCTTCGCTTTCAACTTACTCATGGATATCGGCAGCTTCGTTCCAGGAAACTACCAAGGTATTGAGTACTGCATCTATCAATGCAAAACAAGATTACCTGGCAGGCTTGAAAGAAAACGTAATCGTTGGTCACCGCATACCAGCAGGAACCGGCTTACGCAGACTGAAAAACCTGATTGTAGTGAACAAGGAAGAACTCGAACGTTCGGAAAGAAAACAAGAAAGCGGAGTAGAGCTTTTAGGTTAATAGTCCGGATAAATAAAACAAAAACCCTCGCAGGAAAAGCGGGGGTTTTTTAGGAGTATAAATATTACAATATAATGTAATTTAAGTAAAAATTTCAACGCTTTATAAAAGGAATTAAAATGTTTTTATCTTGTATTGAAACCAATAATAAACTGGCTTATGGAACGGCATGAAGTAATATATGGCGATAAAATATTTTTTAATTTCATTGAAGTTCCGTATGAAAACTTAGAACAATCTGGCGATTTGGCGGGCAAACTGAAGACCCAGGAAGTTCATGGCTTTGTTATACGAAATGTATTCCCGGAAGAGGAAGTTGCTGAGGTGAAAAAAGCGCTCTTCCGGTTTCCTGACGAGCATATTATGCAAACACCGGCCAGCCGCCTTTTTCCGGCGCCCTTTGCCGCAATGAGCGATTCTGGTAGCATGCTGGATATGTACTTTAACCGGCTGAATGTTTTATATGAAATAATGGAAAAGGAACCAGCCATTAAAGCGCTGCACGAAAAGATGGACTCCGTGTTTAAGGCGGTAGCGAAAAATTATAAAGTGAGTATTCCGCGTAATAAAATAAAGCATGCGCCGGTTTCGGCAGGTACCTTCAGAATATTTACCCCGGGCAAGGGCGGATTACATGTGCACTGCGGAAACCTGTTCCAGGCCCAGTCTGAGCACTTTTACAATTTAATTGAAAACGACGTTGACCGCGATGATCAACTGAGCTACTTTTTAGTGCTTCAGAATTCTGAATCGGGTGGAGAACTGACTATTTACGATATGCTTTGGGATAAGGTAAAACGGAAGGAAAGCCCCGAAGAAAACGATTTTGTGATTGATGATAATGACAGAAAAATTTATCTCACCGATGTACCGAGTTTTTCAGTAAGGCCTAAGGTAGGCGATATCCTGATGTTTTGCGGTGGCCCCATCTGGCACCGGGTTGAAAATATCGGGGGACCGGTACCCAGAATTACTTTCGGCGGTTTTTTAAATTATTCCAATGACAACAACGAATTATTTTACTACTCGTAATTGAACGCGCAAAACCATTTTTGAAATAAAAATTTGTTCAGATGATAAAACTCTACCCCCTGTTTATCGGTGTTCTTTTTGCAGTTCATGCTACTGCACAAAGCAATGTGGGCATTGGCACCCCAACACCCGACCAGACTGCAATTCTCGATCTTACTTCTACTTCGCAGGGCTTTTTAGCACCGCGGTTAACTACGGCTCAACGTACTTCAATAGCCAGTCCCGCACCGGGCTTGCTCGTTTTTGATACCAATGTTGGCTGCTACTTTTATTACAACGGGGCGTGGACTTCACTTTGCCAGCTTTCGGGCCCAACAGGGGCGACCGGTGCAGCCGGTGCGGCGGGTGCAGTAGGCGCTACCGGTGCTGTTGGCCCTACCGGCCCCGGTACTATTTGCGCTACAGCCGCCAGTGGTTACGTAAGTGTGTTTACATCACCAACTGCTCTTTGCAATTCGGTGTTGTTTCAAAGCGGCAATAACGTAGGGCTTAACACAACCACGCCAACTATTTCATTTCAGGATAATAGTACTGATGCACTGGGATTGCCTGCCGGAACCACAGCGCAAGAGCCTGCCGGCGCCCCAACTGGTGCCATCAGGTATAATACAACAAGCGGAAGTGTAGAAGTATATAACGGTGGATGCTGGCAAAACATAAATACCCCGCCCATAGGTTCTACATACATTCAATGGTTTAACGCTACAGACCCGAATACACTTTATCCCTGCACCCAATGGGTTTCATCGGACCTCACAAACGGAGAATTTATCAGGGCGGCAGGTGGTGCTTCGAATGTCCCTTCCGGAGGACCTTTAACCGGTACCTTGCAGGCCCAGGAGCTGCTGGACCATACGCATAATGAAACAGGCACCATCGACAGCGCCGGACCCTTTACCACTTCTACCGATGGCAGCCACAATCATACGGGCAGCACCGGTGTAGTTAACTCGGCCGGTGGGGTTTACATACCTTACGATGATAACCTAAGCAACGATTGCGGAAATACCTTTACGAATAGTAACCCTACCACCTGTGGAAACGGCTGGAACGGAGGGCAAACGGCCGGTAATTTTATGGGGCAACTAAGCGATAATTGCATGGCGCACACACATTCTATAGCAACTGATGGCTTGCACTCTCATACTATACCCACACACACGCATACGCTTACTTTAGTGGGAGGTAATGTAAATAGCGGGCAGGCCGGACCCGAAAACAGACCGGGTAATGTGGCGGTAATTTTTTGGCGAAGAACGAATTGACAATGTGTGTTAACGTGTTACAAAAATTTGACTTTACTTAATTGGGCAAACAGATTTGCAAATGAAGAAAATACTTACAGGCTTGATTCTATTGCTTGTTTTGCTTATTAGTGTATTAGCGTTCAACACGCTGACATTAAAATCAAAACAAATTGTTGCAGTTGATGGAAAACCACTTCACCTGGCTACCGATTCTGATGCGATACAGCACTTAAGCGGAGCCATAAAAATAAATACCATTTCGTATTCTGACTCGCTTAAAATGGGTGAAGCGAAACTACATTTTGATTCAATGATTCAATACCTGAAAAGTACTTATCCGCTTGTTTTTAGTTCGCTACAGGATACAATTATACAGGGTAGAAATATTTTATTGAAGTGGCAGGGTAGTTTTAGTTCGGCCCCGTCTGCTATTTTATATGCCCATATGGATGTGGTGCCCATTGAACAAAATACCCTTGCACAATGGAAACATGCAGCCTTTAGCGGCGATGTCGCTGATGGATTTATATGGGGCAGAGGAGCACTGGATGATAAAGGCAGCCTTATCTCTATTCTTGAGGCTGTCACCCGCTGTTTAAAGAAAGGGCTTAAGCCTACACGCACTATTTACATTGCCTCGGGTAGCGATGAAGAGGTAGGTGGTAAAACCGGGGCTGAGACCATTGCACAATATTGCAGAGACAATAAATTGCACTTTGGGTTTTATATGGACGAAGGTTTGATGGTAACGCAGGGCGTGGTGCCAAAGATGAAGCGCGACGTTGCGTTGATTGGAACGGCTGAAAAGGGTTACATGACAATTGAGCTAACGGTTAACATGCCCGGTGGTCACAGCAGTAAGCCCCAGAAAGAAACCGCTTTAGATGTGTTGGTTAAAGCGGTAAAGAATGTTCACGACCATCCGTTTGAAAAAGTAGCCGCACCCTCAACTAATGAATTTATTGATTACCTGGCCAGCGAAATGCCGATGCCGTTAAAATTGATATTTGCCAATAAATGGCTGTTTAAAGGTCTCATACTTTCAGAGTACGCCAAAACAGATGCGGGTAATGCCCTTGTTAGAACCACCGGTGTTACTACTGTGATGAATGCCGGTTTACAGGATAATGTAGTACCGACAAGGGTGAGCGCAAAAATAAATTTCCGAATACTGCCAGGGCAAAGCACCGCTGAGTTATTGGAAAAAGTGACTGCCATTGTGCATGATAAGCGCGTGCAAATATTGCCAGTAGAAAGAGCTGAGCCTTCGCAAAGTACATTAACTGATACCTGGGGTTTTGGAGTGTTGCAAAAAACATCGGCAGAGGTATTTCCGGATGTGGTAGTGGCGCCGGCGTTGATGATTGGAAGCACCGATTCAAAACATTTTGCCGATGTTACTGATGCCACTTACCGTTTTTTTCCAACCCGCATGGATGATTTGGCTATCGGCAGCATTCACGGCATTAACGAGCGGATTAAAATTTCGTACTATATGGAAACCATTCGGTTCTATGAAACCCTGTTGGGTAACCTGCAGGAAGTTATTGTGGCAAACAGAAAATAATATTCAACTTAGCGCTCTAATTATAAACGATGGAAGAGAATCAGAATCAACAACAAATCAATATTGAATTGCCTGAGGATCAGGCGGAGGGCATTTACTCAAACCTGGCTATTATTTCGCACTCGCCTCAGGAGTTTGTGATAGACTTTATACGCGTTATGCCGGGCCTGCCGAAAGCTAAAGTTAAGGCCAGGGTAGTGATTACGCCTGAACATGCCAAACGCCTAATGAAAGCCCTGGTAGAAAACGTTAAAAAATTTGAGCAGCAATTCGGGCATATTAACGATAAGGAACCGCCCATTATGCCTATGAATTTTGGCCCTACGGCACAGGCTTAAGGCTTTAAACAATTTAACCGGAATTCTCCTTTTTCTGGTTTAACTTGCACCGCTTTTTAAAAGAATAATGAACGAGAAATACCTTAGAGTTCTTGCCCTTGGCATTGTTTTAGTGATGCCGGTTTTCTTCTTGCTGGTATTTCAGCCATTGGGCAAAATACCTCGTCCCCGCGCGCCGCACAAAGAGTTTGCCACTGGGGTTGATTCCTCAGTGAACGAAAAGGGCGAGAAAATATTCGACTCTACCTACCGGGTAATTCCCAATTATAAATTCCAGACCCAAAGCGGAGATTCGTTGGAATTAGATTCTTTACACGGCAATATTTATGTGGCCGATTTTTTCTTTGCCACTTGTCCTGGTATTTGCCCCAAACTGAGTAACAGTCTTGAAAAAATACAACAAAATTTTGTCCGCGACCCTAATTTCCGCATCGTTTCATTTAGCGTTGACCCGGCCAAGGATACTGTACCCGCATTGAGAAAATATGCTGCTGAGCACAATGCTATACCGGGAAAATGGTACTTTTTACGCGGAAGCAAGCAGGATGTTTTTTCGCTGGCAAGCAAAGGATTTTCATTAACCGCCAAGGATGATGAAGACGGCGGGCCGGAGGCATTCATCCACAGCGAAAAGCTGGTGCTGGTTGACCAAAATGGAAATATACGGGGTTACTATAGTGGTGTGGATACAAACAAGGTAAACAAGCTAATGGCTGATATTGTAATGCTGCTTCGCGAATCGGAGGATGGATTTAGTTTTGATGGAAAAAAATCTAAAAAGTAAACTATAGCACATGTTGAAACCACTTTTCAAAAAAAATGATACGCTGGCTTATTGGATAATTGGCATTTTATCGGTGGTTGTTTTTTCAGCCGTAGTGCTTTTGCGACAGGATGCTGTTAAGCTAAACCTGGGTTTTGACGCTCATATTTTTGCCAAGCTGAATGCTGTAATTAATGGTACCGTTTCAGTGCTTTTGATTGCCGGTTTTATGCTGGTAAAACAAAGAAAGCTGGAAGCTCACCGGGCGGTAATGTTAACCTGTATTGTGCTTTCAACTTTATTCCTGGTTTCATACATCGCGCATCACTTGTTGGCCCCCGAAACAAAATTTGGCGGCGATGGTCCTATTCGTTATTTCTACTTCACCATTCTTATAACCCATATTGTGCTTGCGGCGGTTATTTTACCCTTTATTCTTTTCACTTCGTATCAAAGCTTATCGGGCGATTATGCCAAACATAAGAAGGTAGCGCGCATCACTTTCCCAATCTGGCTTTACGTTTCGATAACCGGCGTGTTGGTATATATTATGATTTCGCCGTACTATGTTTAATGTCATTTGAGATTTAAGGGAAAGCGCTTTAATTTTGTCCTTATGAAAAAGTATTTGCCGGTTATAGTTATGGTATTTCTTTTGGTTGTTGCCAATTTATCTGGTTATGCTCAATGCGCTATGTGTACCGGACAGGTTGAAACAGCCACTAATGCAGGCTCTTCAGTCGCTTTAGGTATCAATAAAGGGGTGTTATACATTTTTATGATGCCTTATCTGATTATGGGCACCCTGGGATATTTTTGGTGGAAGGGCAGGAAAAAGGAACATCCGGCTGAATCCTGAGTAGCGCGGTTATTAATCCATTCCGGTATACTTCCGTATTTCTTTTTCAATCCGGTGGCAGGTAATGATAAAAGGTTTGTGCGTAATGTTAAACTCAACTTCCTCGCCTGAAATGGTATAACTGCCGGCAATTTTTCCAATGCCAATATGAATTTCAAAAACGCCGGTATCGCCTTTTTCATCCAGTGTTCCGCCGTGTTTTATAATGGCAGCCCGGGCGGTATCAATATGTTCGTGGGCAAGGCTTGGGAATACAATTTTAAAATTACACATAGGGTATACTGTTGATTTTTAGTAAACATAGTAAAAGTTGGTGTTAGCGGTTATATCCCTTACGCACAGGATGTGAAGTTTACCCGTAGAAAAATATGAGTGATTTGCTGAGGGCACACAGCCCACAGGTCAAAATATTATATTTGCTAAACACACCTGAATGTATGTCTGAAAACCTGATAGCCAATAGCACGAGTATGAAAGAGAAAATGTCTTTCGAGGAATTTAAGAACGAAGTTTTGAACGATTATGAAATTGCGGTCATATCGCGCGAAACCAGTTTGATGGGGAGAAAGGAAGTGCTTACCGGAAAAGCCAAGTTTGGCATTTTTGGCGACGGTAAGGAGATAGCGCAGATAGCGCTGGCCAAGGCCTTCAACCCCGGCGACTGGCGCAGTGGTTACTACCGCGACCAAACCTGGATGATGGCCTTAGGCGAGTTGAGCGTGGAGCAATTTTTCGCACAGCTTTACGCCAACCCCGATAAGGAACAAGAACCTATGAGTTCAGGAAGACAGATGAACGGGCACTATGCTACCCCCACACAGGATAAAAACGGCAACTGGTTAGATCAATCATCAAGATACAATTCATCGGCCGATGCTTCGCCAACGGCCTGTCAAATGCCCCGGTCTTTAGGTTTGGCGCTTGCGTCAAAACTTTACAGGCAAAATAGCGAGTTAGAAGACTATACCATCTTCTCAAACAAAGGCAATGAAGTTTCATTTGTATCTATTGGCGATGCATCAACCAGCGAAGGCCTGTTTTGGGAAACCCTGAATGCTGCCGGTGTGTTAAAGGTGCCCCTGGCTATTTCGGTGTGGGATGACGGCTATGGTATTTCGGTCCCTAAAAAGTATCAAACAACCAAAGAGAGTATCTCCGAAATTACCGGTGGGTTTGAGACTGATGAAAACGGCAACGGTGTAGATATTTATGTATGCGAGGGCTGGAATTACCCCAAACTGGTTGAAACATACGCGCGTGGTATTGAGAAGGTGCGTCGAACGCATATACCTGCCTTGTTTCATATCATAGAATTGACACAGCCCCAGGGTCATTCTACTTCAGGCTCGCACGAGCGCTATAAAGATGTCAACCGCCTGAACTGGGAAAAAGATTTCGATAGTCTGAAAAAAATGCGCGAGTGGATTGTGGAAAGCAGTCTGGCTACTGAGCAGGAACTGGAATCGATACATGAGGCGGCGAAAAAGCATGTATTGGAAAGTAAAACGGCGGCATGGAAAAAATTCAATGAACCCCTGAAGTTGGAAATTGCTGAGGTGATTGAACTGATAAGTAAAGTAGGTGAAGAAAGTGGCGGCGAAGATTTTACCGGCGCCGTGTTAAGCAATATTCAAAGCGCTATTGACCCCGTTAGAAGAGATATTTTAAAAGCGGGTAAAAAAGTGCTGGTGCAATACCGCGGGCAAAGTTTCCCGGCTTTGAATGATTTACGCGACTGGGTTAAAGACTTCCAGGCCAAATATCAGGACATATATAGTTCGCATTTGTACAGCGAAACGGATATGAATGCGCTGAAAGTGGAAGCTGTGCCGGCGGTATATTCTGCCGGTTCGAAAAGCCTGAACGGCTATGAAATTTTGAATACCGCTTTTGATAAGATGTTTGATAAATATCCCAACGTTGTGGCTTTTGGAGAAGACGTTGGAAAAATTGGCGATGTAAACCAGGGCTTTAGCGACCTGCAGAATAAGTACGGCGAAGAAAGGATTTTTGACACCGGCATACGCGAAGCTACTATTATGGGGCAAGGAATAGGGCTTGCTTTGAGGGGCCTTAGACCGATTGCAGAAATACAATATCTTGATTACCTGATTTATGGTTTAGAGCCACTGGTGGATGACCTTGCCTGCCTGCAATACCGCACCAAAGGTAACCAAAAAGCGCCGTTGATTGTTCGCACCCGCGGCCATCGTTTGGAAGGTATATGGCACACCGGTTCGCCGATGGGTATGATTATTAACTCGCTGAGAGGGATGTATGTTTGTGTTCCCCGCAACATGGTGCAGGCCGCAGGTATGTATAATACCCTGCTGCAGAGCGATGAACCTGCCCTGGTAATTGAATGTTTGAATGGATACCGGTTGAAAGAAAGATTACCGGATAATGTGGATGAGTTTACCGTGCCTTTAGGTGTGCCTGAAGTTTTGCGTGATGGTGATGATGTTACCCTGGTAACTTATGGTTCATGTGTAAGGGTAGCGGAAGAAGCGATGGAGATGTTAAGCCACACAGGTATTTCGGTTGAGTTGATTGATGTGCAAACCCTCATTCCTTTTGATATTCATAAGTCCATTATTACCTCTATCCAAAAAACAAATCGTGTGGTATTTTTGGATGAAGACGTATCTGGTGGAGCCTCGGCCTATATGTTTCAAAAGGTATTCGAAGAGCAGGGTGCTTACAAATGGCTCGACTCGGAAGCCCGTACTATTACCGCCAAAGACCATCGCAGCGCGTACGGAAGCGATGGCGATTATTTTAGCAAGCCCAATGCCGAACAGATTTTTGAAGTGATTTACGGCATAATGCATGAAGTGAGCCCTGGAGATTACCCGGCATTATAAACCTGTGGGCTATCTTCACCGGCTCCCTAAAAATGTCACTTTTAATGACGTATTGAAACAAAAAACAGAATGATCATTAATTTTGATTACCTTTGTAGATGATTATCCATTTGCAACATTTCAGTAAAGAGCGTCGCAAAGATGAAATACAAACGAATGCCTATTGAAATTGAGGCCCCGGAAGAACTGGGCTATAGTACTATTCAGTACAACCTGGCTGAAAGTTCTATGCGTGATATCAGTATGAAAGATTTGCAGCTTGATTTGAAGGAACTGGTACTTTTTTATGGTGAACACCGGGGTATTTCAAAACTCAGGGAAGCCATTAAAGAAGACAGCGGGCTATTAACCACCGATGATGTATTGGTTACCGGTGGTGCAGCTATGGCGCTATTTATAGTATCAAGTACTTTGCTTGGACCCAAAGAGCATTTAGTGGTTATTCGCCCCAACTATGGTACTAACCTCGAAACCCCGCGGGCGCTTAATTGCGACATGAGTATTATTGATTTAAAGTTTGAGAACCATTTTGAAATTGACTTACAGCAGATAAAAGCGGCCATAAAACCGAATACCCGGCTTATCAGCATTACAAACCCGCATAACCCAAGCGGCAAGTTGTTTGATGAAAGAACTATCAATGAGTTGATTTTGCTTGCAGAAGAAAACGATTGCTTTTTACTGATTGACGAAACCTACCGCGAGCTCAATTTTCAGACCGCACTAAAGCCCTATGTGGCCGAACTTTCGGATCGGGTAATATCAGTTTCTTCAGTCTCCAAAGCATATGGGGCTCCGGGTATCCGCATCGGATGGATTATAAGCCGCCATAAAAAACTAATGGCCGATTTCCTGGCAGCCAAGGAGCAGATTTGTCTGGGGAATTCTGTTGTAGATGAAGAAATAGCCTGGCACTTACTTCAAAACAAGGCTTTGTTTATCCCTCCAAACCATGAGCATATTAAGAGCAATTTTGGCTACCTTAAACAATGGTTTAGTAAACAGAACTTTTTGGAATGGGTTGAGCCGCAGGCGGGTGTGGTTTGCTTTCCGAGGCTGAAGCGAGGTATAGCGCTCCAAACCAAGGCATTTTATGATAGTTTGTATAAGGATTATGCTACGATAGTGGGTCCGGGTCACTGGTTTGAGCGCGAAAAACAATACATGCGTATTGGCTTTGGCTATCCCTCGGCAGAAGAGTTGGCCCGGGGACTTGAAAACCTAAATTGCTGCCTGGAGGCAAATACATTTTACGACAAATGACAATAAGAAATGGGCCACAAACAGCACAAAGCATGCAATAAAAAAGAAACGAGTTATATAAAAATGAAATTTATTACCTGCGTCTTTAGTGTGCTTTGTAGTAAACTGTTTTTAACCTGCCTTTAAAAAGCGACGAAAATTTTCTACACTAACAATACAATATCTCAAAACTTATTCACGTTAAGCATCCATACTCCACCACCAATCCAATATTTTCATTCATCCTGATTTATGCAGCAGCAAAAAAACTACCTGGCCCAATCGGCCATTGGCACCCTGATGGTGGTGTTATCGCTGCTTGCCCTATATATTATACCCGAGTTTGATATTGGCGATTTTCATTTTAAGCGGATAAATATTATTGGTGACCTATTTACCAAAGATGCTAAATCAAGCTTGAGCGCTGACACCATTAAAAGAATAAAACCCGTTTTTGTAGATACCTGTAAAACGGGCGTTACCTGCATAGAAGATTATACTGCCGACACCAGCGGAATGAAGGCTTTTTTCAGCGCATTAAGCACGTCAAAAAAGCAGAAGGTCCGCATTGCCTGGTTTGGCGACTCGTTTGTGGAGGGAGATATTATGCTGGATCCGCTGCGTGATTCGCTGCAGGCCATTTTTGGGGGCAACGGCGTGGGCTATGTACCTATTACTTCTGAAGTTGCAGGGTTTAGAGAAACAGTTCATCATTCTTATAGTGGTTGGAACACGTATTGCATAGTAGGAGATAAGGATGACGACCATCCTTTGGGCTTTGGCGGGTATTCGTTCTTTCCTAAAAAAGGAAACCGGGCGGATTATAAACCCATTAAGCGGAAGCGGCTGAATGAGTTTAATTCTGTTGAAATATTTTATGGTAATGCCACCGGGGGAAACCTCCTGGTGAATGACGATACTATAGCCATCAGCCCTTCTGATAAGCTTAGCGTTATTAAAGTTGACCAGCCGATGGATGAATTAAAACTTTCGGTGTTGGAGAATAGTCGGGCAGATTTATACGGAGTATCGTTTGAAGGGAAAACCGGAGTGAATATTGACAACTTCTCTATTCGCGGAAACTCAGGCGTTGGGCTGGCCGCTGTGAAAGAAGACATGTATAAGAAAGCTGATGAACTGCACCATTACGACCTTGTTGTCCTTTCGTATGGACTGAACGTAGCCAGCGAAAAGGCGAAAAATTATAAGTGGTATATTAAGGGAATGAGTAATGTTATAAAAATGATAAAGCGTTCGTTTCCACACAGCTCTATTTTGCTGGTAGGATGCAGCGACCGGGCGGAGAAGATAAACGGCGAGTATCAGACTTTGCCCATGTTGAAGGAGCTGGTAGACGTGCAACGACAAATGGCAGTTGACAACCAACTCTGTTTCTGGAATTTATTTGAAGCAATGGGCGGCGACTCAACCATGGTTAACTGGGCCAATATGGAAAAACATCCTTACGCCAATAAGGATTATACTCACCTTACTTTCCGTGGCGGCAAAGAAGTAGCCAATATTTTGTTAGGTACGTTTTTATACGAAAAAGAGAAATATGACCGGAAGAAAAAATATTAAAGAGAATTCTTCCATCGGTGCCGCTTTTGTTACGGTATCTGGAATCAGGGCTGCACTTGCATTCCTTCTGTGCCTGGGTATTACATACCTTAGTGCACATCATACTGATACCATTCACTTTGAATGCAAAAAATATTCCTTTATCCATCCGGAAAGAAATGTCATTATCGGTGCTCACAGCCTGGATGATTTCTTTCAGAAATTATACGAACAGAAAACCAAGCAACAATCACGCATCCACATTCTTCAAATTGGCGATTCACATATACAGGCTGATTTTATAAGTGCGCAGGTACGCAGTGATATACAGTCTGACTTTGGTAATGCCGGACGGGGATTAGTGGTACCACTAAGAGTGGCAGGCACCAATGAGCCATTCAATTATAAAATTACGAGCAATGTGGTATGTACTTCCAAACGCTGTGTGTTTGTAAATAACCCAATGCCTATTGGTATCAGTGGCGTAACTATAAAAAGTTATTCAGACAGTATTTATTTCCGGATCAAGGCTTTCGACTCGCCCAATATTAAATATGCCTTTAATAAAGTGACGCTGTTCTACCAAAAGGATTCTTCTTTTGATTTTACGGTAGAGGATACTACCGGCAGCGTGCTCGGTAAATTTGACAGCCATGCAAGTTCTGAGTTTCCATATACTTCAACGGTTTCACTTCCGCATGCCACCAATGATATTATTTTAAGAGCGAAGCGAACTGACAGCAGCGAGAACAATGCCACTATTTACGCACTTAATCTTGAAAGTGACAACAGTGGTGTTATTTACTCTGCTGTGGGCGTGAACGGCGCCGAAGCATTTGAGTATAACCGTGCTGCATACTTCGCAACGCAAACGCAGGCCCTGCGTCCTGATTTGTTTATCATTTCGTTAGGCACCAACGAGGCCCAACATAAACCGCTGGATAAGGAACTAGTTGAGAGCCAGATAGACACGCTCGTAAAACAATTGCGGGCCGGCAATCCTAACACCCCCATCATATTTACCACCCCACCCGATTCATATTATCGGAAAAAATATTATAACCTGGGTGTTTCCTCTGTGCATGAAGTGTTGGTTGATTATGCCAAGACCAACCATTTAGCTGTATGGGACCTTTTTTCAATAGCCGGTGGTTATAAAAGTTGCTACCAGTGGAAAAAATATGGTTTAATGCGCAGTGATGGCGTCCACTTTACGCGTGCAGGATACGAGTTTCAGGGAAATCTGTTATACGAAGCCATTGTAAAAGCTTATAATAAGTATGTTAGCAGCCATTGATTTTCATAACCTGCTCCAGCAGTTTGTGTATCATCCTAAAGAGCCTTTGCTTTTTAGTACGGGGTTCTTTTTGTTCCTGTTCCTGGGCTTCATAAGCGTCTTGTATGCCATTCGCAACAGGCCAAACCCAAAACTTGCGTTTGTGGTGTTGTTTTCGCTATACTTCTATTACAAATCAAGCGGTATCTACTTTTTATTGCTTGTACTTTCAACTGTTGTTGATTATAACCTGGCCAACCTTATTTACAATGCAAAAAGGCAATGGCACAAGCAGGGCTTGCTGGTTTTTAGTTTGTTGCTTAACCTGGGGTTACTGGCGTACTTTAAATACACCAATTTCCTTTTTGAAATATTCTGCAACCTGTCCAAACACCCTTTCGACCCGTTCCATATTTTCTTGCCGGTGGGAGTTTCGTTTTTTACTTTTCAATCGCTTAGTTATACTATTGATATTTACCGGGGCCAGCTTACACCGGTTAAGCGCATACTGGACTATGCATTCTTTGTTACTTTTTTTCCACAACTAGTTGCCGGGCCTATTGTAAGGGCGAAAGAGTTTATTCCACAAATAAGTTTGCCAACAGTGGTAACACGTGAAATGCTGGGACAGGCTGTGTTTTTAATTGTTGCCGGTCTTTTCAAAAAAGTGGTTATTTCGGATTATATCAGCACCAATTTTGTTGACCGGGTTTTCGATAATCCGGCATTATACACCGGCCTCGAAAACCTGTTTGCAGTTTATGGTTATGCGCTGCAGATTTACTGTGATTTTAGCGGATACAGTGATATGGCTATTGGAATAGCTTTAATTTTCGGTTACCGGCTGTGTATCAATTTCGATTCTCCGTATCAATCATCCAGCATTACTGAATTTTGGCGGAGGTGGCATATTTCTCTTTCCACCTGGTTGCGCGACTATCTCTATATTTCACTGGGGGGAAACCGGAAAGGGCGAATACGGGCTTACCTGAACCAGTTTATTACCATGTTGCTCGGTGGCTTGTGGCATGGAGCTGCGTTCAGGTTCATATTATGGGGAGCCATGCACGGAGCGGCGCTGGCCCTCGATAAATTCATTAAGGAATTCTTCAAAATACCTTATACACGCTTTTTTAAAATTGCCGGTGTGCTGCTAACTTTTCATTTTGTTTGTTTCTGCTGGATATTTTTCAGGGCCGATACCATGCAAATTGCCGGTTCGGTGATTGAGCGTATTACTATGCATTTTACACCTGGTATTTTTCCTGCATTTGTAACAGGCTACCGGAATATTTTGTTGGTAATGTTGATGGGATACATGTTGCATTTTATACCGCGCAAATACGAAACGATGGCGATGGACCGGATTGTTGAGATGCCGTTAGCCGGTAAAGTGGCATTTGTAGTTGCAGCCATTGTGTTAGTTATACAGGTAAAGAGCGCAGGTGTTCAACCTTTTATTTATTTTCAGTTCTAATGCTTTGCAAAGCAGCTGTTGGTTTTAATTATTGTTCTTTATTTATTGGTTAACTTTGCACCATGTGCACTGGAGGTATTGAAGCAATGCAATTAAATAAACTTATAACTTGCTTAACGCGAAGCCGCTTAAAGTTTACTTCAAAGCATTCTTTTAACCCTAAAGCGAACTGAATGGCGGGCAGACAAAAGTTGGCATTTACAAAAGGCGTTTTGCTGCTGTTATTCTTGTTGGTTCGAACAGGATTGTTTAGCCAGGATGTACGAATGCAGAAGGTAGTAAGCCTTTACAGTTGCATGAAGGAGTATGATATAGAGTATCCGAAAACCTGTCTTGCAATAGCCATTTATGAAACAGGCTGGCTGGAATGCAAACATTGCTCGTACCAGTTTAATAACCTTTTTGGTTTCCGGTCGAATCATGAGTATGTGAAGTTTAATAGTGTTTATGATTGCCTGCAATATTTAAAGATTTGGCAAACTACCTATTACGACCCCTGGAAGCTTAAACATCCAAACGGAAATTACTATGAGTTTTTGGCGCATATGAGATATGCCACAGGTATGGCTAGTTACGTAAAAACCCTCAAACACCTTGAAGGCCTGGTGGAAGAAGAACTGGAGAAGATGGATGACTCTTTAACCCACCCGAGTATTGAAACAGAAGGGCGATAATTATTTGGCGATATCCAACGTGCTTTTACCTTCTTGAACAAACACGTTTTTACCTACACGCTCAGTAGTTTCGCCTTGCTTAACAACGAAAACTGAATCCTCCACATAAATGCTGATCATGCCTCCGTGTTCGTCCATAGTATAGTTTCTTTCTTTATCACCAAACATGGGGGCTTTAATGTTCTGGTAGTTTTTAATCTTACCATTGTCGTAGTATTCTACACGCATTAAGGCATAGCCGTAATCATCATAAAGCTTTACCACCTTTGGCCGGTCTTTGCCAAAATAAGAGCGCCACATGCCCACATCAATGCCGTCATGATATTTACCTTCCATTAAAACTGCCCCGCTGGCGTAGTAAAATTTCCAGGTGCTGTCCATCAATCCGTTTTTTGTGTATCCTTCAATTAACAGGTTTTGGTTGGCGTCATAATTGGCTAAGGCACCAGTGTAAGGTTCGCCTTTAAAAAAGATGGTATCACGCTTAAATGATTTAACCGAAGCGCTATCGCTGCGAACCATTGGCGTAAAGTTTAAAGTGCCGCTGCTTGTGGTAATGTATTTGGTCAGCAGTCTGCCCTTATCGTCACGTTTGTTGCTACAGGATTGCATAATACAGGCCACCAACAACATAGCCATTAAAGGGAGTAGATGTTTTTGCGTTTTCATGGCCGCAATTATATTAAAAACTATTGGGTAGTCAATGACATTGTAAATGGAAAATTTAGTCGCACTTGCCCAATTCGGGCTATCCACAATAAGTGCAAATCGGGTTCGTGAAACGGCGACGATATATTATTTTTGCAGGTATGCAGCAATATCACGATTTACTGAAACATATTTTCGATAAAGGTGTTTGGAAAGACGACCGCACTGGTACCGGTACTTATAGCGTTTTTGGTTACCAGTTCCGTTTTAATTTGCAGGATGGTTTTCCGCTGTTAACCACAAAAAAGGTATTTACCAAAGCTATTATTTATGAGTTGCTATGGTTTTTAAAAGGCGAATCGAACATTCAATATCTCTGTCAAAACGGGGTGCGCATATGGGATGACTGGCCTTATGAAAAATATAAAAAGAGTGCTGAATTTGGTGGAGAAGATATGAAAGCCTTTGCGCAAAAAATTGCGGCCGATGATGATTTTGCAAAAAACTGGGGCAATCTGGGGCCTGTCTATGGCTACCAGTGGCGCAGTTGGCCGGCACCAGATGGTACCAGCGTTGATCAGATAAGTGGCCTGATAGCACAGATAAAAAAGAATCCTTACTCACGGCGCCTGATTGTGAGTGCCTGGAACGTGCCCTATATCGATCAAATGGCTTTGCCCCCTTGTCATACCATGTTTCAGTTTTATGTAGCGCCCCCCGATAAAACCAAGGGGGAAACAAGAGGCAAATTAAGCTGCCAGCTATACCAGCGAAGCGCGGATGTGTTTTTGGGGGTGCCTTTTAATATTGCCAGCTATGCGCTGCTAACCATGATGATTGCACAGATATGCAATTTAGATTTGGGCGACTTTGTGCATACCTTTGGCGATGTGCATTTGTATTCTAACCACGTTGAACAGGCAAAACTTCAGCTAAGCCGGGATATACGACCCTTGCCGCAAATGATCATTAACCAGGAAGTAAAGGATATTTTCGGCTTTAAGTATGAGGATTTTAAGCTGGAGAATTATAACCCCCATCCTGCGATAGCTGCGGAGGTGGCCGTTTAAGGTTTAAAACCGACTTAAACTTCATTTTATACAAAAGTTCCTTTTCTCACTAAAATATTCTACTTTTGCACCTCCTTTCTAAAAAAGGATAGTTCATTGAATGCGGGCGTGGTGAAATTGGCAGACATACCAGACTTAGGATCTGGCGCCGCAAGGCATGGGGGTTCAAGTCCCTCCGCCCGCACTTTTTTCTCGCCAGGAAATTAAATTAACATGGAAATTACACAAGAGAAGGTCGACAATCTGTTATCGAAAGTAAAAATCAGCCTTAAAAAGGAAGATTACGAACCACAGGTTAAAAAGCAAATTAAAACGGTAGCCAAAGGCGTTCAGATCAAGGGATTCCGCCCGGGTATGGTGCCTATTGAAGTGGTAAGAAAAATGTACGGCAACAGCGTTTTGGTTGAAGAACTAAACAAACTGTTTAACGATGAGATTTATAAATTTATTGATGCCAATAAGCTGGAGATTATTGCTTCTCCAATTCCGGTTGCCGAGCAGAAGCTGGATATTGACATCAATAGCCTAAAGGACCTGGATTTTACCTATGAAGTGGGTCATGCTCCTGATATCAGTCTTGCTTTTATCGAAAATGCTCCGGCTTTCGATAAATACAAAATCACCGTTGAGGACAAACTGATTGACGAGGAGATTGACCGCACCCGCAAGCGCTTTGCCACTTTTGAATATCCTGAAACGGTTGGCGATACTGATGTTTTGACTTTCACTATCGAAGAGCTTGACGAAAACGGAAACGTTAAAGAAGGCGGCATCAATACTGTAAGCACCCTTACCGTTGACTTACTAAAGCCTGAGGCAAAAGCTAAGGTTTTACCTTTGAAGAAGCAGGAAAGTTTCGATTACAACGTGTTTGAAGTAATGGACCGCGACCGCGAAGGTATTGCAAAGAACGTGCTTAACATGAACGACATGGAAAAGCTTCCGGCAGTGGGAGATAAATTCAGATTAACGCTGAACAATATTACCCGCTCGGTTCCTGCGGTCATCAATGAAGAATTCTTTCTTAAAGTGTATGGCGAAAATGGCCCTAAGACTGAGGAAGAAATGCGCAACAACATTAAGGCTGATTTGGAGGCCTACTTTGATGGTAAAACTGACAGCTACCTGGTGAATGATCTTTACAAGGGTATTATGGAGCACATCGATTTTCCGCTACCCGATGAATTTTTGAAAAGATGGATAGAAGTAACCAATGAAAAGCCCATCTCTTCTGAGGACTTGCAAAAGGAATATCCTCAATTTGCCAAATCACTTCGCTGGTCACTAATTCAGAGAAAGCTTGTAAAAGAGCAAAATCTGGAAGTAACCGAAGAAGAGGTTTTAGAGCGCGTGCGTATGAATGTTATTCAACAGCTTTACGGTTACGGATTGAAAAATATCGGCGAAGAATGGGTTGAACAATTTGTTCAAAAGCAACTGGCCGATAAAAAAGTGGTTTCTCAAACCCGCGAACAGTTGGCGGAGGACAAAGTGCTTGGTTATATAAAGAGCAAAGTTACCTTGGTTGAAAAACCCATCAGCTTTGAAGACTTCAAGGCGCTGGTTGAAAAGGAACAATAGTCTTTACAATAATAATTTTACGGTGGCTCCATTTATTTTCAATATAAATGGAGCCACTTTTTTATTAGTATTTCCAATTTAATTATACAATATGTCATAGAACAAATAATGAACGTTTATAAAGTCTAAAACGTTCTTCCAATACCTACCACCCACCTAAATTTAAAATGGTCCTCATCCACATAAGGCGTGTTGCTTAGGAAGAACGGCACATCAAATCTGAAGGTTAATGGTTTTACACCTTGAAGCGGCCCCCACTTTTTAATGGTAAACGCAAGCCCGGCACCGGCATCGAAACGAAGGGTTGAAAGCTGTTGAACGCTGGCACTATTGATATAACCTATACTGCCCGCATCGCCAAACAAATAAGTGTTTAGTGTAAAGTGTTCACGCAGCCACTGATTTTTTACGGTCACTAGCCGGTTGAAATCAAGTTCCTCATTCACCGATAAGCCGGATGGCCCTTTATACGCGGCCACTACAACTCCATGTTTGTCGGTTTCAGCCAATTGGTAACCGGCATACCCCCGCATATCGAAACCTCCTCCAAACTGCAAATGGTTTACATCATTGCCGTATTGTCCCACCCAGGTTGGAGGTGAAAAACCGGCAGCGCGGTAATACTTGCTGTCCAGCATATCCTCAGCGTTACCTCCGGCAAAATATAGCGAGCTTTCGCTTGGTAAATTATTGCCTGTTCCATAACGGCCATAAGCGCGGGTTCTGAAATCAAATTTCCAGACTGCGGCTTTTATTACCGAAGTAATCTCCAGGTAATTGTAGTCGAAAGCTGAGGTTACTGCTCCAGAACGCAAATGCGCAGTTACAAAACCGTTATATTTCTCTTTGGAGTAAGAATAAGTGCCGGATAGGTTAATAGACATATTAAATTTCTCATTACTGCTCCAGATAGTGCTCCATTCTTGTGGGTATAACAGGTAGTTCGTCCATGCCTGTTTAACAATCGTAAAACCTTTGAGGTTAACATCTGCCGAAAAGCCTTTAGGAAATTGTTTGGCCAGGCCGAGTTTATAAAGTTCAACCCCATCCAGCCACTGGCTATGGAAATAGAACGTGGTTTTCTTCATCACCTTATCCAGGGTAGTGCTATAATCAAATTTATAACTAAACCAACCTGCTTGCTTTTGAGTGCTGGCATCAAATCCATAGCGCGCGCCCCCTTGTGCCAGGTGCGTATTAATCCAACCCGTAAAAGAAAAATTGTCTTTAATGTTCATATAATTCCCGTTCAGGTTAAAACCAAGTTTAATACCGTCGTAAGCATTCCACCATATATCAGGCCGCATGTAAATCCGGTATTTCTCCCACGAAGGGTATGGATAAATATGCGAATCAAACCTAAACTCAACCCCGCCTCTTTTTCGGTTATCCAGCATATCAATATCGGCCATTCTTTGGCTGGGGTCAATAATTACATTTTTAATTCCGCCAGGTATGGTTACCACCGCATCGTAAGTTGGCTGTAGTTTATCCCAACCGTACCATTTTGATAGTGTGGTAAAATGATGCGCCGCCTGCGCACTATCCGGTTGCTTTTCAAACCAGGTATTTGGAATGTAGTAATCATACGCCGAGTCCTTCTTGCTGATTACCCGCAAGTCCAAAGGCATTTGCATACGGCCGTATCGTTTTAGTCTTATAACATACTGGTCTTTCAACTGCCCTTTTTTAATGGCCCCAATTCCATAATCAATATTCTTGGTCGTTTCTATCCACTGGTCAAAAAACCAATTCAGGTCAACGTGTGTAAACTGGATAACCGAGTTACGGAAATCTTCGGGATATGGGTGCGCAAATTTCCATTGGGCCACATAATGTTTCAGCGCTGCCTGGTATAAAGAATCACCCAACACATACTGCAAATTATAAAGCATGGTCGCCGTTTTGAAATATACATTGCCATATCCTCCACCTTGCCCTAATGCACCATTGAATGCGTCCGAATGGGTGTTCAAGGGCTCATCATTAAACTGCATAGCATCGCGGATGTAACCGATATTAAACTCGCGGTCGCGCACGTTAATGGGTTCGGTAAACTTTCTGATGTACCAATGCTTTTTACTGATAGAATCTGCCGGAAGATTTTTGCCATCAATAGCCTCCAGGCCCCAGGCGGTAAGGAATTGCGTAAAGCCCTCATCCATCATGGCCCTATAGGTTTCGTTGTTGCCCAGCATACCGTAAAACCAGTTATGTCCCACTTCATGCACCAGCAAGCCGCGGTATTCTTTATCGCGCCCGCCGTCCAGCGTTAGCATCGGGTATTCCATACCATCTGCCGCGTCAGCTACCACAATTTTAGGGTATTCAAACACACCAATATCGCGACTGAAAACGGTAATTATTTTCGACAAATATTCAGCAGCATTTTGCCACCCGCTGGCATGCCCTTCCTGCACAATTGCAACACATCTAACGCCCTCGCCATTTTTCCTGCCCGGATAAATAATGGTATCATGTATGCGATACGAAGGGTCAGCCGTAAACGCGAAATCGTGAACATTTTCAGCGTGGTATTTCCAGGTTTTGGTCACCCCTTTTTTATACTTGGTAACGATACCCGGCTTGCTGTCAAACTTCTTTTTGGCGAAATTATAAATGTCCAGTTTCGCCTTTAAAGTATCGGGCAAAACCTCCTTTTCGTTCTGTAATACACCGGTGGCTTCAACCACGTAGTTCGCAGCAAAGGTCAGCTCCACATCAAACGTGCCGAAATCGCCATAAAATTCACGGTTCAAATGTTGGTCGGTGTTCCATCCGCTTTTGCGGTCGTAAACGCAAATTTTGGGATACCACTGGCAGCCGTTATAATGAGTAGCCCCGGCAACTTTATACTTTTTCATTCGGCGCCGGGTTGAACCGGTATCCCAAAAGGTGCGGAATTTAATATCGAATTTCCGCTTTGCTTTTGGGGGCAAAGGTTTGTCTAACCAAACTTTTATTACCGTATTATCTAATTGCGTTTTCAGATTTATCTCACCGCTTTTCATCTCATCTATTACCGTTCCTAATTTAGTGCGCTCATATTTTCCGTACGTCGGTTTCACATCATTATTCTTCTGCAGGTTGTCAAGGTATGAGCCCGGTTGAAAGGCATTTTGATACAGGTTGAAATAAACGAAGTACAAAGTATCGGGCGAATTATTGGTGTAATTCAAATGCTCTTCACCGGTAATGATATCTGTCGTTTCATCAATGTTGGCCTTTATTTTATAGTGTACGTCCTGTTGCCAGTAGCCGGGGAACGGACGGCGGTTTTTCCAGTAGTACGGATTTTTTTTGCTGTCATAGTTGTCCTTGGGGCCCATGTCGCTGTATTGCGCCTTTGTGGTCACCAATTGAAAAAAAAGAAATATGAACAGAGGGAAAAATTTTCTCATAAATAACGCTGATAATTACACTGCTTTTATAAATTTGACTGCCTCAAAATAAACATCTTTTGTCGAAAGCGAATTCCTCCCAACTCCTGTATCAAATCGGTATTACCATGTTGCCCGGCATTGGCAGTGTGCTAGCAAAAAACCTGTTGGCTTATTGCGGTAGTCCTGAGGCTGTTTTTAAAACCTCAAAGGCTAAGCTGCTTAAAATACCGGCCATTGGCGCCGAAAGAGCCGAGGCTATTGCTAATTCCAACATACTTACCGAAGCTGAAAAAGAATTGCAGTTTATTGATGAATTCAAAATAACCGCGCTCTTTTTTACCGACGATAATTACCCCGCCCGCCTTAAGCAACTGGCCGATAGCCCCCTGCTTCTTTTTTATAAGGGCAACGCCGACCTCAATGCTCAAAAAATTGTGGGCGTTGTGGGCACCCGCAAAGCCACCGAATACGGCAAAGAAGCCACCCGAAAATTAGTGGCCGACCTCGCCTCGCACGATGTGCTGGTTGTAAGCGGACTTGCTTACGGTATTGATATTGCCGCCCACAATGCCGCACTCGAACACAACTTAAAAACCGTGGGCGTATTAGGCCACGGCTTAAACACCATCTATCCTTCGCAACACACGGCCGCCGCTAAAAAGATGGTTAAGCAGGGTGGTTTGCTGACCGAATACAAGTCCATCGACCCCATGACCCAGCACAACTTTCCCGACCGTAACCGCATTGTGGCCGGTATGAGCGATGCCATTGTGGTAGTTGAATCAGCTATTAAAGGCGGCGCGGTTTTAACAGCCAACATTGCCAACTCTTACAACAAAGACGTCTTCGCTTTCCCCGGCCGCACAATCGATAAAGCCAGTGCCGGTTGCAACTTTCTTATCAAAACGTTCAAAGCCGGTTTAATTGAAAATGCTACCGATTTGCTGGATGCCATGCACTGGAACACCAACAACCCAACGCCTAAAACCGCTAACCAGCAACGCCAGCTTACCTTTGCCCTTTCTGAAGATGAACAGAAAATTTATACCTTACTCAGCGAAAAACCCGAGTTAGAGATAGATAAACTGGTTGACCTTACAGCTATGAATACTAGTTCGCTGGCTGCCACTTTACTCGAAATGGAAATGAACGGAATAATTGTTTCTTTACCGGGCAAACGTTATAAACTTATTTAAATCATGGCATCTGCCTTTTCACACGCTATTGCTGCCGTTGCTATCGGAAAAATTTCAAGGGCTCTCCGCTTGCCCGGCGACCTGCCTAAAGTCGATTTCAAATTCTGGCTCATTATCATTTTTTGCGCCGTAATACCCGATGCTGACGCCATCGGGTTTTGGATGGGCGTGCCTTACGATTCTGTTTGGGGCCACCGGGGTATTACGCATTCCTTCTTTTTTGCTATTCTGTTGTCTTATCTCATGGTTTACTTTTTTTATGGTCACTTAAAATTGTTTAGCCGTCCCTGGCTTATCCTTTTTATTTTA
>Ga0316217_10001316_pt1 | contig 32763 bp, 30 predicted proteins | sample 1anoAmetaG_FD_203633 | JGI IMG/M metagenome (GOLD analysis project Ga0316217, IMG submission 203633) | Freshwater microbial communities from Trout Bog Lake, Wisconsin, USA - 1anoA | ecosystem: Environmental > Aquatic > Freshwater > Lake > Hypolimnion/Profundal zone | place: USA: Wisconsin... | reverse complement strand
ACCCGTCCGAAGCCCCCCGCCCCTACTTGGTAGCAGAATTTGTACTCTCTTCTGCTTTTCTACTTCACCTCTGCAGTCTCGCAATCAAAAGGGGTGGAGATATAGGAGTTGTTGCTGCTGAGCAGCCCGCCCTGGTAGCCATTCTCCTTGAACGATCTCTTAGCAGGTTTGGGTTTGGGACTACTTTCTGCAGCTTTGAAGCATTTGAAGGGGTCATTAGATTTGCTAGCCATGAGGATAGCGGAGGGTCGGAGCACAAACATATCGAGCGTAAACTTGAGGTTGATCTTGTTGGCGTTGGAGTTGACCTTGAGACAGAGACTAGGCGAGGAGCTATTTTTTCTGTTTCTCTAGTGAACCTTTTTCATCATATTCTATATCGATACTTTTTGGAAAACATTAGAATATACTGGATCCAGAAGAAATATGCCTCAAAGAAAGTGGGAACAGGAGCCACCAGAAAGCAGGCAGAGTGCTAAAAAGGGACGATATGCAAAAATTTATTGAAAAAGACTCAACTTTTTAAAATTTGATACTACAAATACCCGAATGAAATTATGATGCTTCGAGCAACACTTTCCAGAAACTGCCAAAATTGACTGGAAAGTGTCTAAACTCGAAATGTTGGATAAGAATTGCATCAGCTATGTTCCATCAGGTTTTGGAAGAATATAATTACATCCTTATAATTGCTGATTAAGCCCAATGTATTAAAATTAAAAATGGAAAGACGATGCTGATTAGCCAGGACTATTCACCTTCTATCTCGAGCAGTAAGCCCGAGAGCTCAACTCCAGAAAACCGCCCGAAATTAGGCTATCGCACCTTTCTCAGGGGGCAGAAACCAAGAAATAATCCAATTTGAGAAGGGCCACTTAAAGATACACAATGGACTACTCCGATTGGAATAACTACAAATGCCGATCGAAGGAAGAGAAGCTGCACTAACATAGGAGTCTTCTGCTCGACCCAAGCAAGAACCCAGAGTATCTGAACAAACATCAAAAGTACGCTACTCGAGACACATCAAATAAAGTGAGCATTTAAACGAGGTAAAAGAAAAGGAACAGCAATTCAGAGATGTAATTGAAAAAAAGAAACCTGAATGAGTGCTTTGCCTTCGACATCAACAAATCCAAGAGCAAAATGTTTATCTTTAGAGGAGAGCCTGTCCGGCTAACCAAAAGAAACTACAAACAGACAGAAGTAAATGTTTCGGCTAGAAAAAAGATTGAACAAAGCAAGAATTAGATTTAGAGAAGCTTGATTTAGCTCAAAAACCAACAAAGAGCAATGAATTCCGAACTTGATAGGCATCCTAAGTACCCGACTATCAAAATGAGGTATAATTTTGTTCAGTTTTTAAACGAAAGAAGAAAAAAGCAAAATCTTGATAAAACTAAATAGACATCTTTGAATAGAATGGATAACAATAATGGCCTAAAGCTATAAAGACTTTTGAGTGTAAACAAGCCGTAGGGAATGTGCTTGCGATCAAAGACTGAAAGATGAGGAAAGATAGCCTAATATTAATGATATTGTAAATAAGAGTTAATCGATTTAAATATTTATCAAGAGAGCGAATTATGACTGCATAGTTTTACAGGTAATCCAAATAATTTAGTCTTATACAATCATGATTTAATTCAAAATGCTCACATTTCCATCTATTAAATATTGAAATCCCAATCATAGAATTTTTAGTGTTCCTATGATATTTACTGCTCTTCAAACATTTACCCTATTCTTATTGCTATAAATTCTGTCTTTTGAAGTTTCCTATTATTTGATTTAATGTTAGCTTTTATCTCTGCAGTTTAGTAGAGCAAGCATCATATTATATCGTTAAAATGTCTCATAGGCCCCAAGATTCTTTCTCTCGCCCCGGCAACACCTACCCCCCATTACGAGACCAATTTTAGAGAGAGAATGTCCTTAACCAGGAGAGAAACTACCTCAACGTGCAGAGACCTTCCAATGCATATTTCCCGAGTTATCGCAATATTGAAGGTTCACCCCAATCCAAAGCTACCCAGTAAAACTATTCAAAGCTAAGTTCCAATCCCTTCGATCCATCCAAAAAGACTGAAATAAAGCACAAAATCAAAGAAATCATAGATCTGTGTCGAGATGAGAATGCGGCAGTGACTAGAGATATCCATGGTGTTATGTAATCGGAAAAAGGAATCTATAACCTTCTGCAGCAAACAGACATCGACCAAACACGCCTGCCTCCTGATACACATCAACAAGTAGCTCCTTCTCCTTTGACCTATACTCCCGTTCGGAGCCATTAGGAGCCAACCCATCCTGGGGCTGCCTTGCAAAGAGATATCAGAGCAATGATAGAACAAAACAGACATCTCAATCTCTCAGAAGAAGCTTTACAACTTATATACTAGATTGAGAAGAGATCATTAGCTGAAATCGATAAGCTAGTGAGCTAAAAGCTATCAGTAACAGCTCAATTGAATGAGTAGTTGAGGAGAAACAATGCCTAGAAAAAAAGAACTGCATAGCTCTAAAGGGAACTTGATTTTTATCGTAAAAATCAAGGGACTGGGGCAGGTGATCCCCGTTTTGAAAATGAACTCAGGTCAAGAATACTTTATCTTTAAAATCTGCTGCAATCTCAGCAGGGGGTCAAATCGAGTGATCTTCCTGACTTTAATGTACTTTTTGCACAGGGCTAGGCTATAAGGCAAGAAACTTTGAGACTGCTAAAGTTAAAAGAGGCTAAAGGTAATGATTTCTTAATGAAGTTCAAGGTGATGATATCGAAAAAAGGAGACTGAGGGAAGAAGTTGAGCGCTTGCAGAGAAAGGTGGAGCAGCTATAGCAATAAAGAGCCGGAGGAAGACGTAAGACATCATATTAGACTATAAACGAAGAATATTCTCCAATCGCCACCAGCCATAAGAGGAAAGATTCTTACAGAAACAGTGCAAACGAGTATTAAAGCCTAGTCATGGAAATGCGTAAAATAACTTCAAACTGATTCTAAAAATATGTGTTATTCAACTCTAATCATTTTAGCCCAATCTTGCTTCAAAAGTAAAAATCGTTTCAAATAACCTATCAATCTAATGTTTTGGGTTAGAGTTATAATTATAACTGAATTGACTATGTCAAAGGGAAACGTTCTTCTTCAGAAATCAGAGCTCGGAAAGAACAAACAGGGATTCCATGATTTGCCGAAGTAGGACCATGTTTATGGCAAAGCTCCAACCAAAGACCAGTACGGTGCCCGGGAAGGTACTTTTTCTATAAGTTAGTTGTGTCTGGATGGCAAGAACATAGTGTCTCGGATGTGAGAGAACCAGGAAAAAACTTCGTAGCGATGAACAAAGAAGGCGTCAAAAACGGCTGTGTTGATTCAAAAGTAAAAAGTTTTTAAAAAAGCAACTTTCCAATTTCCGCAAGGATAACGAGATTAAAGTTAAGGTCAAATAAGGTCAAAAATACTATGGTGTTTCCATTCCAAACTAAGAATTTACTTACGGTATTCCTAACAGGTAATCTTTGAGTGAAGTAGACCTTCAACTCCGATTAAAAATGTTATCTGCAATGTTTATGCAGATCAAGAAGCTGAGCTCAAGAAGTAAAGAGATGCAGTTGTGAAAATGCTACAAAGTGATGCCAAGAAGTCCCCTGTAAAAGTCTAGGTCCCCAAGAAGGCAGAGAAATCTCCAAACAAGAAGAAAGAAGTGTTGTAACACAGCTTCAAGCTGTAGAAGTTCAAGAATGTAGAATCAAAAGTGAAGCCTTTGATGAACAAATGATGTTTAACCCTTATTTCAAACAATAAAAGCCATCGAGATGAGTCAAATTAAGAAGAGTGAAGAATCAAGAAAAGGTATCGTTAATTTTGTTACTCATGGGACTTTGGTTTTTTTTCATTTTGGACCTTGTAAAAGACAGTCTAATCTTCTTGCCTCCACTGACCTAGTGGTTTTGAAGCTTACCCATAGCGTACATACTGTCGTTCAAGGAGCCGAATTCCAAAAGACACATCCATTTGTCTTTGTTGTTCTGCTTCCAATCCATCTAGTAAACAGGGCATCCAATGGTTTCACAAATTTGCCTGATCTCGGCTTACATTTTTGGATGGGCAAGTGTCATATACAAAATTTCAGAGGGTGGGTTGCAGTTGGGTAGTCTTCCAAGACCTTCACTCTTGTATTCGTGCTATTCTTCATCCTCGGCAACTTTTTTGAGCACTAAGCTCTCGTAATGCGAATAGAAAACCTTAAAATTGGGTTTGGCATAGTTTATTTAATCTTTGGCTTGAATGGCCGAAAGCAGAGTCTAGAACTCTACTAATGCGCTACTTTTCTCTTTGATGTAAATGACTTTGCTGACTCTACCGAAGTTAGAAAAGATGTTATAGAGGCAATCATGATCGTAGTTTTAAGGCAGAGATCTTACAAAAAGTACCTTGGATGGGCAGTTTTCTATCAAAAACTGTTAGGAATTGGGGTTGACAAGGGTTTTGGATTTCCTCCTCGTTATTTAAATGGCGTCTTACCATTCTCTGAATTCTGTGCTTTAGAGCGCAATCTATCTGAATTGCTCGTCTATATCCATCAGATTATTGAAAGAGCTGCTTTAATGAGATTTTTTGGCTGAGAAGGTTTCGGAATGGAACTTGGCTGAGGTAGATCCTAAGCTTGTTTATTTTTCAGTAAAGTTGTAGTAGGTTTATGCGATAGGCTATGGAATATAGAAAGGGGCAGTGTAGTCTTGCAAAGTGCTTCTTCTTTTCCTGTTGGAAGGCTGCTCTTAGGCCTAGCACTGCTGCTAGTTGAGCTGCTGATAGTTGACCCCTCCGAGATTATCGTTATGGAAGGTCACATGTTTGAGTTTGGAGCGGAAGATGTTCATCTTGCTTCCGTCCTCAAAGATAACTTTGTTGTTGAGGTGAGTAAGTGCTTTTTCAGCGGAGTGGACCTCTGCGTACTCCACAAAGGTCTTCCAAACCTTCGCCTTCTAAAAGATCAGAATTTTAACTATTGTTCCGTAGGGGCAGAACAGCTGGTATAAGTAGTCATGGGTTATGACGTTGCCGAATTGGTTGTAGATGCAGACCAGTAAGACTGGGCTTTAGGAAGTTTAGTCGTTCCAGTTTCTCATTTCTCAATGATAATAAAATATGATCAAAAATGTTAAGTTCACCGTAAAAGGGATCTATTGAGGCTAAAAAAGTTACAACTTACTCCTCTAACCATTTCTCGCAAAAGTTTCTACTTATTCGCAGAAAGTGATCAATCAAATTATTCTGCTACTTTTGGTACTTTAATCTAATTTGTGCTACTGGATATGACTTTGTTAGAGATTAGCAAGCAAAGATAGCTATAACAGTAGATTGGATCATGAAGAGAAATCGTTTGGTTTTCTTTATCATTAGGTTGGAGAGGTCTTCCTTCGAAAGTTTGCATTGATTTCTACCTGCCTTCTGCAAAATTTACCCTCAGTTTCTTCAGATTCATGTCCTTTCTTGCCTACTTAGCCTCTCTGTAGAGATTATTTGAGCTTATTGGGCAAGTGTATTCACAATCTAAAAGAGCCAAATTTCTTGTTAATACTTTCTTTTTAGTACGACTCTTACTCTTGATTCTCTGACGCATAATTTTGATCTTATTGCAACTAAAAACTCTTAGAAACCGACGTTTTTTAGCAAACCTTAGATTTTGGAGATTATGCTGAAATATTAATGCTTTTTTGGATCCAAACTAAACATTTCGATCGCTGATTCTGTTTATCTTGTGCCAATATTTTCTTTGATCTGGGTTAAAAAAATGTTAAAGCTTCTCTGAGCTCCTAGATTTAATCTTCGGTAAATCTCTCTTGAATTCTGGTCATAATATCTTCTGTTTATCTTGAACGTTTGAATGCTGTCAGAGACCTTGAGACAATTTAAATAACTGAATTATATTGCTTTGAAAACCAATCTTACCCCAAGATTGATTTATGTGCTTCAATACTTTTCACAAGATGAAGTTTAGTTTACTATTAAAAGTTCACTGGCAAAATTCAAATTTCTTCACTGAAAAAGGTTTCTTATTTAGATACATTTTAGAGTTTGGTTTTATAGAGTATAGGCTAAATTGGGCTATGATTGGCTGTATACAAATTGAAATTGTAATAAACTATAAAAATGAAAGATAATGAAGACTTTGAGCCGCTTTCGTCGAGAAGTCGCGAACGTGAAACAACTTTCGGCTACAACAGCTAAGACCTACACGAAATCGACAAAATCCTTCATTAGTTCACAGTAGTCCACGAGGTATCGCTCGCTTCATTCGTATCCATGATTGAAGACTATCCCTTCATGAGGGAATAGACGAAGCTGATAGAATAGTAAAGTTGGGTTTATGTAGAGTGTTCAGACATCCTCAACTGGTCCAAGATATGATAGCCTTCCTTCTGGAGCCGCGCCCCATGCTCCAAAAATACAAGCTGAAGCAGGAGGAGGGGCTTCGCTTCATCAAGAACATTGCTGAGTTCACCAAGGAAAATCGGGAGTTTTACTAATTTTTGTTCATAGCCTTCGAAGAAAACAGCAAGCTACTGGAAAGTTCGGATTCGCTAAAGTAGGCAGAACTAAGAAAGCAAGTGGTCGACCTTAAGAAGACCTGTCTGGACCAATGGTTCAACTTTCTCGAGGATAGCAGCATAACCAAAGACGAACGTAGAACTTCTTTGGGCTATATTACTTAAATCTTTATCCCCTTCGTGAAATATGAGTTCAGCTCTTCTTCAAGGGTACAACATTTTTGATGTAGATCTATGACTACTATGGAGCAAAGTACAAAGGGTAGTTTAATGTTTGTCTCATATACCATTTTCATGAGGATCTCATCAACAAACTCATAAAGTTCACACATTATGAACCTATTTTCAAGCTGCTTTTCAAACTGGTTTTGGTATCTTTGGAGGAGCAATAGTGGAAATACTCCTTATGTTTGTTAGATAAACTCTGTGAGTCAGCTGTAGTAAATGTGACGAAACAGGGCAGTCAATCCAACATTCAAGCAGTTTATGAAACCTCTGATAGTCACATCGAAAACGTCTACAACATGGTCAAAGAAGTATCAGACAACATCACAAATGACAGAAACCGCACAGTCTTTGCTTTTATTGCGGCAATCATCAAGTCACAGATTGTAAAAGGCGCGATCAATCGTTTAAAGAGGTTCTATGAGCAAAAACAAGAGCTATGCAGCTTGCAGAGATGGGAGTACTAATGGACAATAGAGTTGAACATAAAGACAGAAGCCTAAATCGTCAAGATCTACTACTTACTGCTCAAGAGCAAAATCAATAAGAATGCAACTTTCATGAATGAACTGAGAAACGTGGTGGTTCTGATCACCAAAAGCCTTGTGGACTTGATAGAGCTGATCAAGAACATAGAAGTGGGGGAAATCAACTTTTCCAATGGCTAAACCTTCAAAGCAACGCCTTTCTTCAAATACGAATTCTTCAACCTCATCAGAAATCTGTTGCTCGTGCAGCAAGACCACGGAGAACTGGATTTCTAAATGAAGCTAGACCATTACTACCCTTAACTGATCGCTTTGATCCAAGTACCATTTGTCCTACCTAGACGAGTCTCTCCTAAAATAGATGGAATAGCATCAGTCACTCTCTGATTGAAAAGATAATCGGTATGATCATCACGACTGAGTTCTTCAAAACCAAGGACACCAATCTCAACAACTTTCTCTAGTTCCTGATGGAGGCCTTCACTAACAAGAAGTATGTGTTCCTCAACTCCACCCGAATGACCACACAAGGAGATATCCAATCACTCTATAACATCTGTAGGAAGATCGCCATTTCCTTCGAAAAGGCTTGTCTAAGTTTCGGCCTCAACAACCAATACGAATAGTGGAGAGGCTTCGTGCTCAGTGTGCTGCAAGGCTACTAAAAAACCATTTAGTCCCGGGCCAGCTCAATAGAATCGGAATTCGACGCCTTTCAGGACCACCACTAGAGCAACCAAGCATTTACAGTGGAGATCGACGAAATAGCCACAGTGAAGCAGATAGTCCAGCGCATCTAAACCAAGCAGATCTGGATGAACACATACAGCAGCTCCAAGAATCTATTCAGATCTGGCTCGGAGTAGAACCTCGTCGATTTGCCCAAGACCAGCAAAACTATCTAAAACTTCAAGAGAGATAACTAGTTCAGTCCAAGTACAATCGCAAAGCCAAGGGTCTCGTTCCATGAGGACAAGATGGTGAGGAGTCTCATCAACTAGTTCCAACTCGACAAAAAGCTCTCCTCCAGCACAGGCAACATCCGATGTAACTCTCCCCTAATCTAGAAGATTCTGAGTTCGAGAAGAAGGAGGAGTAGTTCTTCCGATTGAGCAAAGCCCTGGCCATCGGCAAACAGACCAGCATCATAATTTAGGACAACCGCAATACTCTGCCCAAATCTTCCACCTAGACCGAAATCAGCAAAGGGAGAGAATCGCATAAGTACAAGTGAAGAACTAAGCTATCTAATATGTTATTCCATTCACACTAAAACATTCTATATCTTATTCTTGAGATAGGCTATGATCAAATCACGCTGGCCGGCTGGCTTTAGTGGCTGACTTTGGTCTCAGACTTGTCTGTGCAGAGGTCGAGGTTTCCTTCCATGTTGCTTATCATGAGCGCTATCTTTATGAAAAAGGTTATCTCGTCGTTAAAGGCCACTTTGTATACACTGCTCAAAATATCGCCGACCTCGGCTGAGAGGTAGGTGATGAGTAGGGCCGTGGAGAGGCAGCCCAGACATTTCCGGAGTACATTGAGTGCTTCTGATTTGAAGGTCAGGTGGTAGCAGGCGAAGGAAGAGACGATTAGTAAGAGAATGAGGAGAAAGTGTGCGTGGTCAATGATTTGGTTGTTTTAGAGGAAGAGCCCGAGAGTAGGAATGAAAAGAATGGCTGTGTATATTTTGGGTTTGCTATTTTCCATCTAATTAAAATTATAAGGAACTTCACTCAGGTATAAAGTAAATCTTTTGATTTATAGTAGATATGGTTCGATTAAATCGCACAGAGGTTTTATGATTGACTGCTAAAATTGTTGCCCCTCAAAAATAGAAATCTATAAGGTATAAGTAAGGTTCGCTTTGATTGAAGTCAAACTGGTTTGGCGCGATGTTTGCTCTATAAAGATAAGTTGGGCAAACGGTTGCAGCTTTTTATTGTTAGATGTGCTAAATATGATTAGATTCACTCTCATCGCCAGCCATTCAAATTTCACTGAAGCTAACTAAATCAAAGAGTTGAGCAATTCGGCAATCAAGAACTAAAAATCACGAAGCCTGGACTCTGCCTTTCTGCGTCTTTTTTGAAAGTCAGCTTCTGCTAGATTTTATGAGCAGATCAGTCCAAAACCCCATAAAATCAAAGATGCGAGTAAGATGAAATCATAGTAAAAAGGTCAAGCAGTCAGAGGTTTTGCCATTTTGGAGACTTCCTCTGCTAAACTTCACAAAAACGAGTGTCCCAGCAAAGAGAAGTGGGTTTTAAATTAAAGCAAAGATTGATTAATAATATAATTTGTATTTCCACTGCCAAAACAGCATGCACAGAGATTTCAAGCTAAGGAACAAGCTCAGCTTCAGTCCAAACAGAACCCACTAAAACGTCTTCACCATGAGAGCCAGGATAGGAAAAAAGCCAAAACTCCTCAACTCCAAGTTGAGGCTAGACCCCAACCCTGAAAACAATAGACATTTTTCACAGTCAGCACACAAACTCAAACCTTTTGGAAATAAGCTCTTCAGTGGTGCTCATAAAATCGATTCAAAGTAAACTTACCTCCTCAACGAAAAAGTTCAAAAGTAGAGCAAAACTAAGGAATCCTCTGCCCCAATGAGTCCTTCCAACGCAGAGCAACAAAGCAAAAAGATATCCCCAGCCCTAAAAATACTCAAAAGCAGGTCAAGTTCAAAGATGGATGTGACGGGAAGAGGACAAAAAGATATTCAGCGGACAGTGTCAATCGCAATCAAAGGCAAGAAGGAAGACCTCCCCTCCCAGGAACAGCTAATGTCGACCCTGAGCCACATCATCCTGGGCGGCTAGAAAGCTCTCGACGACTTCTATCTGTAGATCGTGGGAGAAAGTAGCATCCACGGGTAGGAGTAGAATTTCATCGAGCTAGAATCCTTCATATTCAAGGACCAAGAACTGACTGAGTACACCAATATCCACAAGGAGTGAACTCCAACTGATACAATATCTATTAATATCAACCCAACCATCACGTTCCTACCTCATCCTTCACAACCTCAGCTCGTTCTCTACCATTCGTCTCTTGGTGATCACCACTTACAAGTGGTCTCAACAGGTAGTGTTGCTGCAAGTTGCGCAAGGCAAAATAGCGGCTAAGTGGGGGTAGTTGAAGTTTGGGATTTGGGGCGGGTTTGGAGGGAGGAGTGGGAGTGCCATGGGCAGCTACTTATTTTAGGTAGTGTATTTAGAAAGTGCTCATGGCAGATTTCGAATAATCTAAATTTCGAAATGCTCAAAAAATTATTAGGTTCATAGAAGAAGAACGCAGTCAATCTGCTCAAAAAGATAAACATCTCTAAGGTAACGGCACAGTACTTCACCTAATACGCTGATCTCCACAGTCTGCTCCAGTCCCACGACTCCCCCCCACTCAAATTCTTCATCTAAGCCATGAAGAAATAAGGATTCACGCCGTGCTACCTCCTCAAATGCGCAGTAGTCACGCACTACTTCTTCCAGACCCAAACCCCCTAGAAACACCCCATGCTGATGTAGTTCGCGAACTGCCTGATGTAGAAGTGCAACAGCATGATCCACTACCTCAACGACAACTGCACCCGCACCGAACCCAACGAGTCCAGGAACAGCAACCTCACCAATACCACCGTCAGGGATGATGGGTTCTGGATGGGCAAGACCTACTTCCTGCTCAAACAGATTATCAGGCCCTACCTAGCCTATATTTTGAAGTTCGCCGCATGTCTCAAATAGGACCAGAAGCAGCCACTCGAGGCCTAGATCTGCGAAATCTGGAGAGACATCAACCTCCTCAACTCCATCTACGGCTTCGCCAACAACTTCACCATCATCGGACGCTACTACCTCGAGTAGCTGGGCGCATTCGTGGTGCTACTCTCTTAGGCACTCTCCATCGACATCAAGGCCTCCTACCAACGCATCGAAGCCTACATCAGCTTTAACTAGCGGCTGGTCTGCGTGCACTCGGACAACCGGGAGGAGCAGAGATAGGCCCAATAGTTCTGCAAAATTCTCGAGGAGATCGGCTGCATCAATTAGAAGTTCACCCAGTTCTACATGGGCAAATATTTCTACAAGTACCTGCAGCACCTGGAGCCACCCAGATGGATAGACATCAACTCCAAGGCATTCGATAGGATCTTCAAGGGCAGCAACAAGGAGAACGTTGAGAATGTTACCAGAAGGGCAACGAAGAACCACCCCTGAACACTACACAAGTAATGAATGATATTGATTGTATATTAATTCTATTGTTTGTATGCGGATCACAACTTGGGAAGACCTGCAACTATCTCGCCCTCAATTCCGCACTCGTTGTTTCCCCTCCTGATTTTGAAGTACCCGTTGTCTCCCCACCCTTCGTTCCAGCTGTTGGCCACCAGCCAGTAAGGAGTGCCTGATTCAACCCCCCATCCAACGATCTTGATGGCGTGGCCTCCGAGGGCCGAGCCAGTGGTGTGGTGGTAGACTCCGGTTTTGTAGGTGAGGAAGTCGTTGTAGACAGTGAAGGCAGCCTCGACGGGTCCGTGGGTCATGATTTCGGTCTGGATCTTGGCGACCTGGGAGGGGACGCTGTAGACTGACTCAGCATGTAGTTTGTCTTGGGTGTAGTTCTGAGTGTAGCCTGAGACGCACTGCTTGTTGCACTTGGGGGTGGGCTGACTGGCCCCGCAGGGTCCGTACTTGCCGCTGACATGGTGGTCGCAGGGGGCGAAGGCGTAGGGGTAGCACCACTTGGTGTCTTTGTAGAGCCAGCCGGTGACCACTCCCTGGGACTTCCAGTAGTTGAATGCAGCTGCGGGGTAGCCTCCGTTGCAGCCACTGCCGCAGGTCGTGCAGCAGGACAGGATGTCTTCCGATGAGATCCTAGTCTGCAGGGTTTGTCCGCTGGCAATGCAAATACGGTCGGACATGGCCTCAGCAGCTCCAAATGCCCAGCACGATCCGCAAGTGCTTTGGTCTCTGACCTCGCGAATGGATTCGCACTTGGGCCAGTTCTCTGCGGAAGAAAACTCTTCGGGGATGTCCTGGAGAGGTTCAATGTCCTTGAGGGGGAGTCTGAGGTTTTGGGGAGTCTCAAGAGTGCCCATGAGTCCCTTGATGGTCTAGAGATCCATGCCGTCGAAGTATTTGTTGTGTCCGGCGGACCAAGTCTTCTGGACGGAGTTGACGTGGTCGATGATGGACTGGAAGTCGAGGAAGACCTTCTTGTCGAATTTGGCAGCCACAGACACTGCTAGGATAGCGAGCAAGAGCACAGCTACAACCTTCATGATAGATATATAATCAGTTAATCCGCTATTACAGCTATTATGTCTCAAAATCATTAGCCCTAGCCATTCTCCAGCCATAGGCATTCTGAAAGATATGGACAGATTAGGTGGGTGATCTGATGCATCTTGCAGATTAGAATACATACATCTGCTGAAATAAGGGTGGCTGGCTAGGGCCACTTGCTTAGCTAACACAAAACGGCTGCCAGCAATGTGACCCAAGGTCTACCGCATTGATGCGAGTTTGACTTCACAATATTTTATACATACTTACAACTTACACCATTTCACGCTTGCATATGGCTTACCAGGATAGATACCACCTTCATAATCATGAGGTTTCCAGCAACTCCTTACTGACTAGTACTGAATGGGTTGGCCATTCGACCAGTTAAATCATGATAGAATTGCACTAAAATCAAGTATATGAAGAATCATCCTCCGACTACGAGTAGCTCAGCTCCTCTCTTTTGTGCGGCTAGTCCACCCTCGTCTCCACCAGCCCCTTGCCCCCAATCGGCGTGGGCTCTATCAAAATGGGCTGCTATTGTATTTCCACCTCCTCTTACTCCTCCGCCTTCTGCCCCTCCTCCCACCCATATTTCTGCGGCTTATCCTCCCAAGTATACCTATACTGTTCCGTCTTGTCATTACTCTCCGCGTTGTAATCGATCGAGTAGTCCTTGGGGTGTGACTCTTGCGTGTACTTCTTCTCGACGATGAGGTACTTGGACGCCGGAGCCTGGTAGACATCCACACTGGGTGCCAGAAACAGCTACTCGAACTGTTGCTCGGCCCTTATCTTCTTGTTAGTGTCCATCTGGGCGAGGGTGATGGGTTTGATGCCTCTGTGTTACAACATGGGTACACGAACTGGTTGCGCTTGCCTTACTAGATCCTCTGCAAGTTGTACTGGATCTGCTGCTGCGAGGTCTCCCGCAGGTAGTTGCTATACTCCGCCTACCTCGACATCTTCTCGAGTGCTCTCTCCCCGCGCTACAGAGACCGTCTTCTGCTCTACTCTTACTGCTGCCGCTTTTTGGCTGACAGCTACTGCTTCCGCCTCTATTACTACTGTCCCCTCTCAAACGCGCTCAGGCCTTCTTCCTCGTTCTTGAAGACGAAGTGAGGGTTGTGCATGAAAGTTTTGGAGTAATCGACCTTGCCGCCGTTCAGTCCGATCCTCGCCAGCCCACCCTTCATGAGTTCGAACTGCCTCTGCTCCTACTCCTAAGCCTCTAGCCGCTACTGCTCCTACTTGGTCAGCAGATACTCCTTGAACTTCACAGCCTGCTGCCTCTCTATTTTTTCTGCGAGCTGGTTGGCCTTCCGCCTCTGCTGCGCCTGCCTCTCCTGGATGGCAGCCTCCTCCTTCTCATACTACAATCGTCTCAACGCATCTTTGAACCTGAATTGGGCGTTCTCCTCGTGCTACTTCGCCTTCAGCTCGTTCTCTACCTTCCTCCTTCTGTCTTGCTCGTCCTTGATTTTGGCCTGCTCGGCTGCGACCAGCGCCTCCTTCATGGCCTCCTCCCTCTTCTGCTGCAACTCTTCCAGCTCCCTCTTTTTGCGCTCAATCTACTCCCTCAACTTGTTCTGCTCCTCCTGTTTTTGTTTATCTTTGCGACGCTGGTCCTCGAGCTTGACCCTGTTGCGCTCTTGCTCGCTCTGCTGTTTGATGACTTGCTTGTAGAAGAGGGGCTGGTTGGAGGGCTGGGAGGAGGGTTGGCGGTAGGCCTTGAAAGTGGTGGCTTCGGCAGTGGGGTAGTCGAAAAGGTTGGTATTTTTCATCTAACGATTCAAATTATATAAGAACAATCGTTGCCCCCCCAGTAATAAATAAAAGCAGTCTCACCGCCTTCCCAGCCGCAGCCAGTCCAGCCCATTTTACTGAAGCAAGACTCAGTAATATTATTGCTGATTTATTTCGAGATAAACTCACTTAGATATTATATACGGATGACTTATCGGCAGAGGAACATCCCCGTTACTTCCAAAGAGGAAAGCTAATCCCAAACTGACGTCAGGTATACCCCACCCTTAACCTAGGTTGCTCGATTCTTACCTTTTCGACCAGCAAGGCCACAGTCAGTCTTCCCGAATCCGCGATTCGACCATCAAACTCTCCGAGATCTATGGGCAATCCAAGCTGCTGCGGCCCTTTTCGGACCACCACCTGCTCCACGAATTCGCACGCGAGGTCAAGGATCTGAAGGACCTGCCCTACGACGAGAAGGCTTTTGGAAAACGCCTTTAGATCATTTAGAGCCAGATAAAGGGCCTGCTAAAGCGAGATTTCCTGATCCACGAGTCTTGCGAGGGTGACTAGAAGTGGAACAGTTACTACTCCACCCTCAACTAGAAAGAGAAGCAAATCATTCACCTCACCAGAGAGAAAGTTTACACAGATCTCAAGATTGTGCAGATGCAGCACAGGATCGACTCTCTCGAGGAAGAGACCTCGCAACTGCGCAGAGCTCTAGTCCACTCCCATAAGGCTTTATAGTAAAACAAAATCTACTCGTCTTTCTACGAGCAACTGGGCTAGATCATCTAAACTAGCAACAGCAAAGGCAGGGACATCGAACTCGCCTTCCGATAACAGATCTTCCCAGCCTACTCCGAAATCAACATCAATATCACCAATCTCACTCGCACCATCAACAAAGACGTCCACGCCAGTATCCGACCCTTCACCTTGTCCCTCGCCAAAGAGTTTGATCGGCTGCTGAAGGAGCAACAGCTGAGCTAAGAGAAGCTGGGCGAACTCGTTGCCAGTCTTATCAACAACTTCAAAGCAGTCAAGGGAGTTGACTATCTCAAGAAGCAGTTCGATTTGGCCGAACGGGCAGATCTCACCGAAAGCAACTACAAAAGCATGCTCAGCCTATTCCGCCACGAAATCGAGAGCCTCAAACGCGACCAACCCTACCTAAAAGGGTCATAGAAGCTGGACCTGCTGCTGCGGAGACTAGAGGAGTAGAATCTGGTGCTAATCTAAATCCAGGGCTGGATGAATCTGGCCGTATCGCACATCAAGGTGAGAGAAGTAAGCAAAGAGGACAAGAAGCTGCGCTAGTTCGTGGGCATAATCGCAGGCGAATTCAAAAGGATCTACGAGAAGTTCCCAGAACTCAAGAAATATGTCTCAGAGCAAATGATAGAAATCATCTACTCGCAGGCCTTGGTTGAACTCATCTAAGGAGCCTCAATCGAGAGACTCAAGGAGATCATTGTGCATCAGGTCGACGTTGTCAGAGTTGACGATGTCTACGTCTATGAGAACTCCAAGGAGTAGAAACTTATACTGCATTTGAGGGTGTTGGTCAAATACTTGTTTGATGAGCTGACGAAGTTGAAAGTCAACAATAATCTGGATTTCCAGTTCGAGGATGGGATTCTGGGGTTGTTGAAAGAACTTGCACTTGATTGCATTGAGACCGAACAGATAATCGAACTTTTTAGAGCCCCAGGTCGCTATATCGAAGTGCCCGTTGTCGTCTAAAACATCGTCTATGAGACCAAAACCTTTGAAAAGGGAGTGGCGATCAATAAACCCAGCCATATCGTTTTGAGCGAAGAAAAGCTGCAAGTTGTCCCAGTCAACAAAGAAGTGCCAGTCATCATCTAAAAACCTGTGGAGTACGTTGTCACAAATAACGTTCCAGTGCAAATAACAACCGAAAAGGCAGTTGAAGTCATCGTCAATCGCGATGTGATTGTTGACAGAGTCTGCGAGACTGCGATCGAAGTGCCAGTGGTGAGAGAAAAGGCAGTGCCGGTCTACGAAATCCAGTAAATAATCAAGTAAGTCCCAATCGACCGAGTGGTCAAAGACATCTAAATCAGATAAACCTAGAAAATAGTATAAGTCAAAATCCAGTAGATATTGGAAGTAGAGAAGATAGTAGAGAAGGCAGTGATCTGCAATGAGATAATCGAAACTGTCCAGGAGGTGGAGATCAAAGTTCCATACGTCATCACCAAAACCTAGATCAAGGAAATCGAGAAAACTGTACCTTATATCATTGAGACTGAAAAGCCAGTTTAAATCAGGGTTGAAGTGCCGGTTGAAATCAAGAAGCAAGAAGTTGCCTTTGTTTAGCTTGTCTAGTTCCGTGATAGGCCCATCGTCACAACCAACACCATCTAAAAGCCAGTTTACGTTGAACTGAAAGTCGAGAAAGAGATCATCAGAGAAGTTCCAAAAGATGTCTACATCGAGCGCTCACACTTCATCAAAGGTGACAGGTAGGAAGTGATCAAGTAAGTCGAAGTCTTCATTGATAAACCGATCATTCAGGAGGTTCTAGTCACAAAAGACGTAGAAATTGAGAAGATAGTCCCTCTTTATATCACCGAGCAAGTCCCAGTCATCAACTAGGTCTACGTGCCTTACATCTCAGAAAAAGTTAGAGAGATCGAGGTCGAAAAAGTAAAGGTAGTGCCGGCTAGGCAGGAAGTAGTCAAACCCATCCACGTGGAAAAGCCAGTTCCTGTAATTGTCGAGAAAGAAGTGATAAGAATCCAACCTCAGTTCATCGATAGAATCATTTAGAAGATTGTGGAGGTACCTAGAGTGGTCTAGGTTGAAAAGATTGTCGAGAAGATAGTTGTGGTCCCCAGGATCATCGAGAAGATAGTCGAAGTACCCAAAATCATTGAGAAGATTGTGGTGGTTTATGAGACTATTCTACAAATCGTGGAGATTCCAGTGCCACAAATAATCATTCAGGAAGTTTAGATCCCCATATAAATCTATGTAGATAGGCCAATTATAGTCAAAGAAAAGGAGATAGAAACGGTCTAAGTTTAAAGAATAGTGGAGAAACTGGTGACTGAGTAGAAATATGTGCAAGTGGAGGTTTAGAGAAGGATTCCCGTAGAAATCATCAAAGAAGTTCCTGTGGAGACCTACAGAGACCGCATAGAATACCAAAAAGTGTTCATTCATTAGACCAAAGTGGAGTCAATTGAAGTCCAAGTTCCATTCCTATTCCAGGAGAAAGTTCCATTCATAGTCGAAAAAGAGGTCATCCTCCACGACATCATTCAAGAACCAGTTTACGAGAAAATTTACCAGGAAAAAGAAAAGCCTGTTATCGTCAAAGAGTAGAAATTAGTGGTGCAGGAGATCATTGTAGAAAGGCCCATCTATCAAAGATAGTTTGTTTAGGTTCCGGGACCTGAAACGATTGTCAGAATCGACCAACCTGTTGAAATCCAAATCATTCGTGAAAAGCTAGTCAAGTAAAACCACTACAAAGAGGTGATCAAAGAAGTTTTCCTCTAAGTATAGAAAATAGTGCCAATCATTCACTAAAAGATAGTGTCAGTGCCTGTCAACTAACTAATAACGACTCCTGAACTCATTTCAGTTCCAAAAATAGTTGAACTTGTTAACTACAAATAGATAGCCGTTGCTGCGCCAGTCAGATAAGAAAGACTGCAAACCACGATTGTCTAGCAAATCAAGGAAGTTGAGAAGATTGTGGAAGTGCCTTTCAATGTTTAGGTAAGCAGGGAAACCATAAAAGAAATAATCAATGAAATCAAGGTGTTTATTGTCCAAGAGAAAGAGAAAATCATCAATAATTAAATTTAGATTCTTGTTCCCACTTAAACCAAAGTGGTTGAGGTCCCTTCTGACCCCATTATCAAGTACCTTGAAAACACAAACACCAACATTGAAGTTTAAGATAGAGTATACGAAAAACTAGTCTAAAAGATAGTGATGCTGCCTCAGATAGTTTAGATAATAAAACACATCCATCACATAAGTGAGGTGAATCAACTCGGAGTTGCCGTCGATGTTGATATCAATGTCCACGTAGAGAAGTACCTTGGAGTGACCACATAGCTGAAGAAAGGGTTGGTAGATCTGCTGAGTCTTTTCAGATCAAACGTCGGAAGACAACCCGACCTGAAAAATTTGATAGTAGTCATCGAGAAATACCTCAAATACATCGACGACTGGATCGCCTTCCCCAAACTGGTAGAAATAGAGAAGGTGGTAAACGTAGAAGTGTAGAAGAGTAAGGTAGTGATAGTTGAGAAGTAAAACAAGGAGAAAGAAGCCAGCTTAGGCTTCATCGTTTAGAAACTTCTGAACGAACTCAAGAGAATCAAATAATCGCATAAAATTTCGTTGGCTCTAGATTAGGATCTTTTGAGGATATTCTTTACCGAAAGAAGAGGAGATGAATAGCTCGACAGGAAGTATCAAGAATTCCAATAAATCATCAAAAAAAGGTATACCAGTTTCAATGAATGGAGTCAATCTCAGCCATTCCTGGTCAGCTCTTTCCTTCAAGATCACTTCGCACTTCAGAATCTAGTTGACGAGGCAAATAGAATTCAGCATGCCCAGCAAAGTTAAATCAATCTGCTCAAGAAAGAACTTGAAATCTCTATCAGCAAATAACACGATCTCTTGTGCTACAATCGCAAGCTATTCGACTAAAACAATGCTTTGATTAACCTTTTAGAAAAGTATAGGAGCGTTATCCAAAATGAAGATTATGAGACCCACATTTATTCTCATCGTAGGTTCCGAGATGAAATCATTGAAGGCAAATCACACATTCTGGTTTCTACTATCGAAAGAGCGAATAAGTACACAGAATCAGTGATAGTAGAATCTTCGATTTCAGGTCCAAAAGAAAGCTATATAGGTGAACTTGTAAGTAAGGTGAGCAAAAACTAGGCATAAAATCAACAACTTTTGGCAAAAGCGAAAAGACTATAATCAGAAGTCACCAAATACGCTGAATAATTGAATGTCAAAAACAGCATAATCAAAAGGCTTGAAACCGATTTCGAAAGCAAGTTATCAAGAGCCAAAGAAGAGTTGTCCAAAAACCCCAATATTACCAGAGAAATTAGTGAGGAAAGCAGAAGGCTACAGTAGAGAAACAAAGCTTTAGAAAGAGAAATCAGTACTTAGAAGCAAAATGCTGAAAAAGCTAAACGAGAGTTAGACAGAGCTTTAGAAAATAGTAAGCGGGATATCCTGAGATAGACAGAACGAAGGGAAAGAGAGCTAAAAGAGATTACTTAGAAAAATAAGCGATAACTAGAGAGAGAAGTTTCCAAGCTAAAAACCGATTTCTAGAGAATCAAAAAGGAAAAGTAAAGAGTTGACGAAGAAATCATCGAAATAAGAAAGAAGAGCTCATAGTAAATAAAGATCATCAGAGAACAGCAGTTGAGTGGAGCCACTGACAAGTACAACCAACTTATCAACTAAAACTTAGAGCTGAGAAAGAAAAGCGATTTGCTTAGCGCTGATTACGAGAAATTGAAGAAGGCTGCAGCTGACAACAACAGCATCAATGAAAAGGAAATGAATAAGCTTAAAATAGAAATAGAAAAGCTAAGCATTGAAAAGAGAGAGCTGGAAAAGCATAAAAAGATAGGATTCCTGGACCTACCTCAATAGGCACAGATTGTTAACAAGAATATTGAGTTGGAGAAGAAAATAAAAACTTTGTAGGCTGAAATCAGCAGAAAGGGCAGAGATTAGTCACATCTCACATAAATCAAGTCTTTGAATTAGAAGGTCAAAGTGCTGGAAATCGAGCTATAAACAACTAAGAAAGAGCTTTAGGCATATCAGAAAATGAGAGCGACTTCATACCAATCAGGATACAAATCTGGAACTTACTCTTCAAGCTAGTATGTTGTATAGAGCTCTGTAGTAAAAAGTCCAAAAGGCAGCGTTTTTAAAACAGTTGAATAGAAAGGTTTTGTGAGCCCTCAAAGTATCCAAAGCAGAGAATAAAGAATCTAGTAACTAGGAAGTTCATCATCTCGATTAAGTCAGTAGTCAGGTGAATAAAAGTCTTTCTCCCCCTACAAGCCTCAAATGCTTCTACGATAGTTCATGGATTCAAAGCACGGGGACGAGAAAGAAAAAGATCTATACACAATCTATGTGATGATAAAGGTGATTGAAGAAGTCGAAAAGGAAGTCTAAAAAGGCAACTTCTACAGCTACACTCCCAACAACATCAACATCCTCAACTTCAACCCCAAACAACTAGATAAAATGAGCGTCAAATTCGGAGTACACATCGTCAACAAGGCCAGAGACAACGGAGGCTTATATTTGGCCCCAGAGGTCCTGGCTGGGCAGGAGCCATCACTTAAATCTGTGGTTTTCAACCTTGGTGTGATCCTTGACTAGCTGATCCACGGCAGCACTTTCTTCCGATCCATGTAGGAAATACAGAACATGAACAGTAATCCTAAATCTATTTAGTTTAATTCAAAGTCCGAGGAGATAAACTGAACCCCATCTTGAAGAACACCCTCTTCGAAATGATGAACAAATAATCCAACAAAAGATTAGAGCTTGTCGAGGCCAAGCGTAGACTGTCCTTACAGAAATACATTACAGCTTAGGGAAGAAGCGCAGTCACGACAACCGTCACCAAAAGGTACGAACGCAAGAGATAAGAGTGATTGTTATTACATCCAATCTACAAGTATTCTATAATTAACTACTTTTGATGACAACTATTCGGTTTATATAAATTCGAGGATTATTCTCGTTTGGCTGAATGCAGTCAGATTAAGTCTTTAAAGCAAAATAAACAAAAAAGAAAAAGAGAGAATATATACAAATAAAAAAGCTCATGAAAAGTATTATCTCACATCTTCTTCATCCTGCCTCAAGATCTAGATAGCCTCTCTGAAAACTGGCTCACTCTAAGGATCATTTTTCACTATCTAAGAGATCGAAATTGCCAACGCGATCCTTACTAAGCAAATCTTATCTTTTGCAAGTTATTTGATGAGCTAAAGCAAAGTTTCTTTGAAAAACTTGAGTCTGTAAGTATTTTTTATCATCCAAGCAAAGGTTTCACGTTGCACATACTTTTCACTAAAAGCATAGCCCTTCAGTGATTCAATTGCCATCATTTGGTATTAAGGTAACCCTTTCATGCTGTCTATCACATTAAACATCTGCTTTGCAGCCTAGAACCTTACCTAGTACACAGCGTCGTTACAAAGTTTTAAGGAAATCGGGAAAATGTACTTGAAAATGGTTTCTGTTTCGTAAATTTTGGAAAGAATGTTCAATTGATGCGCTATTTCAAAGCGGACTCTCCATTTTTTAGGGTCTTTTTGAAGTTACAGAAAAATGTCAATCAAATTTTCTCGAGTGCCTTTATCGAAAAGTTAAACAAATTAAGAAATGTGTGAAATGGCAGCCAATTTCAATGAATCAGAGTTGTCCTTTAAAATTACATCTAAGGCCTTGAACATATACTCTTTTGAAAGCTCAGGCCCAATTATTCTGCTTATTTCGTGCAAACTGGAAGCTATTGGCATTTTGACATCCTAAGTGACCTACAAATTACATTTTGCTTGTTGTAAAGTAAAAGTCTATTGAACAGTTTTTTCATGATCTACCATTTGCTTGGACCCAAAGTGAACATCACCCCTGGGAAATAGTATGCCACTTTGATGGCTATCTCATAATTTTTATAGACAAGATCATTCGCTTCACTATCGATGAGATGAATGTAAAGATTGACCAGTTTTTCGGGAACATTTGGTGAGTTGTAGTTGGCTAAAAACTCAGGAATAGTCTTGTAAGCTGCTATTTTGACCATTTTACTGGAATCTTTGGTCAAGTGGATTAGAAATGAAGCGAGTTGCTACTTCCTAGTATCTGTAAGTATAACTAATTGAGGCATTATCTCTATGCAGGCCTTTCGGATTCCCCAAATGGGCTCCTTGCACTTTTATAAGAAAAAGCCATCAATTATTTCCTTATTCAAAAACTATTTTCTGACATTTTTTGCCAGAAAGTGGGTGCTAAGAATGATTTCTCTTTTGAGGCGAACACTAGCATGTTTGTAGCATACTAGGAAGTCTTCATGGAAGAATAGTTCAGCTTACTAAGGGACCATATCTTGTGTCATTTTGCTAATCAACTGAATCGAGATTATTTTGCTTTATTAGTCTTAGCTTTTTTGAAGCTATAAAGCAAGTCGCAAAACTTCTTTCCTTTCTTTTCCAGTAACTCTATGCGTTATTTGAGTGAGCAGCACACAACTTTCTTAACGAACCTAAGTCTCATAAAAACTACTTCCAAGTGAGTGCCATTGATAAGTTTGATCAAAGGCTCAATGAAAAGATGCTGAAAATCTGTTTGAGAAGTTGCATGTGGTAGATTGTCCCTCAAGTAGTCTAGGAGTTCCTTTTTGGTTTACGCGCAATCTTAAGCCTGGGTAAAGTTGGGTGTACTAATAAAAGTAGAAACTTATGAAACAAGCTGTGTCCGTTGGATACCTCTCTTACTGTTGCGATGTTTTTGGCTAAGCTGAACCTTTGGTAGAAGTTGAGCGTTTTGTAGTTCTCAATGCTAGTGAAAATTTCTTTTTATCTGAAATCTATAAAGACAGCGTTTTATTAGACCTCGAACCGATTCACTTTAAGAAAGATATGACTCTAATCTGCACCTTAGTTGTACTCTGAACTTTACATCAGATTTACGATTAACCAAAAGTAATATAATCTCTTAAATCCAGATTAAACTTTAAACTTGTGCAAAAAGTTACTGTAATATAACCAGGTAAATCATCTCCTTAAAAATGATCAATCATTTCTCGATTATTTAGATAGCTTGGGAGGAAAGCAAAACCTCTATTTGCTCTTGACTCAGTTTGATCATTTGGTTGTCGTCTGTTAATAGGTATTTTCTATCTCCGTCCATCAAAAACCCTTAGCTGTCAAGCTGATAGACTTATTTCTTGATCGCCGCCTCTTCTCTCGCCTATTCATTTCTCATGATGTTGAGGTCTACTGAAATGTCCAAACTTTTTTAGGGAATGGTCAGAGAAACTGCTAGATCACCTTGCTAGCTTTACCTCCCCCTGCTGGATATCCTCTTGCTTAGATCCAAAAACAGAATGCTTTGCTCTTCGTTGTTTTTCTGTAGCTAAACTAGCTTTTCCTTGAGTGAACTAATGTCTCCTTCAGTTCCACTTAGCTTGATCTAAAAAGTGCCGAACCTCTTTTGAATTTACTGGTCTATAGATTTGAGTTTCTATCTCATGTGATCAATCTTTTACTAAATGATTTTCTAGCTTCTTTTGCTAGTCTAATCTTGCCTCCACTCTTAAAGATTTTTCAGTTTTGTCAGAGATTCAGAACTGTGTTTTTTATTTTGCTACAAATCTCTTTAAAGTTTGGCTATTTTAGCTTAGATCTGTTAAGATAAAATGGGAGATTGCTGCTACTTCTCTTAAATTGGAGTTATCTTGTTATTGGAAATCAAAGAGGCAATGCTTTCAATCTTCTAATCTAAGCATTCAAGCCTGTTGTTGAAGTCTTCACCTTCGCCTGTAGTCAAAAACTCTTCTTCTATGATTTTCAAAATGTCTTTTTTTAGTTCAAGATTAGCCTTTTGAAAGAAACTCCTTAGTTTGTTAGTGATCTATAGCTAAACATCCTTTCCCATTTTTTACGCTTAGGTTCTAAAATCTCCTCGAAGATTCAGCACAGCTTATTGCAACTTTTTATTGTTATCCTTTTCATACTCACCAATCCTTTCCTTCAAATCTGTGATTTGAGCCTGAAGCGTATGCATTATCTTCCTATTGGTCTCCTCTGGAGACTGGACTTTCATAAGTTACTCCTTAATCAGCTGACGAATCGCATCAGGATTGATTTCAGGGATACTAGCCTGTCTGAGTAGAGCAATAGTTACGACTCTGATAGGAAGGATTATCCGGTTTTGCAGCTGTAGTTTGCAAAGGGTGAAGTCTAGATCTTCTCCACCGGCGTGTGGGTGAAAATGGGGCTTCTTTTGAACATCGTTCCAGTTAGATTTACGTTTCTCCCTTGTGCTTCATAACGGGAACCTCCGAAAATGCGATTATTCGACATTAAATATTAAATTTTTATAATTTGAACTTTTCTCAAATGCAACCATCTTTACTCTTCTTAGAATCATTACTTCTTCGGAAGCGTTATAATTTTGTGCCATATGTAATAATTGTTACAAATGTATCATGAATTCTATATTTTGTTGTATGATGCCACAAAAAGTTGTATTGCTCAATCAAAGACTATGAGTAAATAATTGTAATGTTTGAACAGCATCTCGAGATTGCAAACCATCCAATCTCATAGAAATAGTCTTATACGTTTCGAGAAACCCATTTTTTTCGAAGCATACATACACTAATTATCATTGGATATGGGCCTTCAAGTAAAAGCGCAAAGCTGAACATATGTGGAGGCAGAGACAAAACGTACCAAATATCAATCAAAATATACTCAAGGATATAAATAAATCATTGATCTCCATTCTTTTGATAAGTAATAAAACTGTTATGCAAAGATCCCAACATCAAAGTGCTTTATATTGCTCTGAGATAGAAGGATCTGAGAGAAAAATCTGTACTTTAGCCACAATGGAGAGATGTTTCATTATGGAAATATGCAGATTACACTTTGTAAATGAAAATATCAGAAAAATATTTGACGACCTCTGCAAACAACTTTTATGTTGTGCTTTTACATCTCCTATTCCATATGGAGTGGCTTGCGAAAAAACATTTCAGCTGTTGTTTTTCTGTGCTTGTTTTGCTGCTAGAGACACAACTTAGGCATCATTTTTATGCTATTTTAAATCTAGATCTTGCTTCCTTTCACTCCTTTGACAGAAAAGATATTCGTCTCAGACTTTTAAAGTTTGGAACTCTGCTCAGCTATCTTTCTTACCCTTCTGTATTGTGCTCCTTATTTACCAATCAAAAGATTTATCTTTGTCCTCTAAAATTACCTCTAAAAGGCAGCTTCGTTGAAGATAATCTCTTAGTTGAAACTAAAAACCTTTGCTTGTGGACGAGGTTGCTGTGAAATGCTATGAACTCTCGCGTTCTTTGAAATGGAAGTCTGCTTACCACTGAAGTCTGCGTCTAGAGTCTTAGTGGGAGGTTCAAAAAGGTAAGCATAAGGCTAGATATCTTTAGCCGGCTTAACATGCTGCGAAACTGACTAAGACTTATTTTTTAAAGAATAGAAGTTGCGAGAGAAGCTCTTGACTTTGTTTCCTTCTTTTTTACTTTCATGCTTCTAATTGAGGCATTTGGCTGGTCTTAGCTTTCCTTAACCCTTATCAGGCTCGCTATCTGAACCAATGTCTTCTTAGTTGCCTATGTTCAAAAGGTAGGGGCTTTTTTAGAGCTCAGCTATAATCTAGTCTTTGAAAGATAGCATTTTCTAAAGCGCCTTAAAGTTGGCTGCTTTTGAGTCAATAAAGTAAAGGCTTATACCTTAACATATCTTTCGGCCAATCTTTTCATAGTCTGACTAGATAAAATTTGACCCATTTTCTAGCCCACAGAATGAAGCTTAGAGTGTGAAGATTTAGAAGATTTTAAGCTATTTAAAGAGAGTAATTCTCGCAGTTCCTTCTTTGTCTTTTTGCATAGTAAAAGAGCAAGACTAATAATCGAAGGAATTGTTAAGTTTACTCATTAGAAAAGGAAAAGCCTTAGCTTTCGAGAAATTATTAGGCTATTGGCCCGGACAGCAGCCATAAAAAAACACATTCTTTTTACGAGAGTGCCCATGCAAATCGATATACATTCTAACCTTCCTCTCTTTGCTCTAGCGGAGAATCATTTGCTTCAGCAGATAGATCTAAGGATGTGCCTGCTGATTAGGCTGCTTCCATTTACGGTTGAGGTCCACTCCAGCAGCTGAGAAGCGATAGTTGCCTCGGGCCACTCCATCTATGTTTATCATGGGGATGACCTTTATTAAGAAGTTTTATCTGAGGAAGTTTGCGTACTAGGAATCACCCACTACCTATTTTAGGAAGCCTTCCACTATGAAGGAAGAACAGGTTTAGCCAGGATGCACTCTTGCTGAGACCATGATCAACTCTTTGCTTTTGGGGTTTCCTATAGTCACCACTGGAATAGATCTTCCTTCGTAGCTTTATCCTAGAGATTGAATGATGACTTTGGGTTGAAGATTGGAGAGTAGGAAGTTGAGCTTATTGGTGCCATAAGGAAAGGAGTAAGCGAACTCCACAGAAGTAGACTAGTTTGATTTGAAAAAGTAGGAATACTTCAGACAAAAGTAGCGACTTTCCTCCTACCCCTCTTCGTAGGATTAGTACCTGATCTTAAGCCCTCCCCTCCGCCATTTATTCGACTACTTATTATCACGGTAACAGAGCTTCATCCCTTCATTATAAAGACTGCTTTTCTTTGAAAACCCCTTAATAGTGAAGTTCGCCTCCCCCTTTACTCCGTCCACTGCAAAGTAAAACCAAATGTTCGATCGGTTCGAATTCGTTTACTGGTCCAGCTTGACCTCATAGGAATTCGCTCCAACAAGATTGACAGTGCCTATGCTGCCAGATTCAAAGTTGGAGCGGAAGGTGACACTCCCCAATTTTATGATTTTCCCGTTGGGAGCTTGCCTTGGCTTGTTCATGATGGCCAGATATTGGGGCTAAGTGACGATTGGATGATCAAAGATGCCCAATCTTTGCTTCTAGGAGTATGCCTTGCTGCGGGGGTGACTCTTCAGGTGGCTTTTGCTTTCCTAAGTGAAGGGTTGGTTGATGGTGTAAACTTCGAGGTTGAATGTTTCGAATTCGCCTTCGCTCTCGCGTTATTTTTATTTGATTAAGTTCATATTGTTACAACTTTTGAAACTCTGATTACAATTCCAAAGAATCCAACCTACCTCCAAAAGATTCATTGCCCTCTAAATGAGGAACTGCAGGAAAGGAGGGCTTTGAAGGGAAGAAATTATGGCAAAATCCATTGTTGATGACCAGCTTATGAAAGTCCAGAGAGTTTAGCAGTAAAATAACTAAATTATGATGTCATCATCCATGATTCTGGTAATTAGACCATTTATTTTATTTCATAAGAATTCACCAGATATTTGTTAAAGTTCTGTGCTTACAAAACCCATTGTTTTGGCTAAGCCGTCAATTAAACATTTATAAATAGCCGTTTTCTGCCTTTCTTACTTGTTGAATCCAACCTGTTTCGTCATTCGTACAGTCTGCATCAAATGACAATATCTTTGATCAGGGATGGGCATAAGGTATCTGATCAGCTAAGCAATCAGCTTTCACACAAACGCTTGATACAAAATGTAAGGAATAGCAACGTAGTAAACGATGATTGAAATCATTGCGTAGTACACTGCATTTTGATCTATTTTTCGCTGGCATTGGATTCCTCTGTATCCTCTTCCTCCAACTTCTCAGAGATCGCGAACTAGGGGATCTTGGGCAGCTTCCCAATCGGCTTCATATAAACCATACTCAAATCTTAGGGATAGAGTTTGTACTTTTTGTGCTGGAACTAGACCGCTATATATTTCTTAGGCATACTTAATAAAATTATTATCGCTGAACAAATCTACTCTCACCCATTTTCTACCTACTTTTGTATAGCGGTACACTACTAGCTGTGGTCTTGAAGGAAACATCAGGTTAAGCCGAATTCCGACGGTTTTGGGAAGCTAACGGGAAGAGACGATAAGTATCCATATAGGGAATTGAACCCTAACTAACGGATTGAAAGCCCGCTGTACTACCATTATACTATATGGGTGTCTTGACTAAGCTGTGGGATGCAGCAGTATACAGCACCCTTCGATTATTTGCTTCTGACCTAAGGCCTTTTTAACGTTTTTGTTCATAAATGACCTAAATTCATTATCATAAAGCTAGTTTGATGAGTCGGAGCTTTACATGAACTCACCATTATTGGCTTTTATATTTAACGGAAGGCTTAAAGTTTTATTGAACCTTAGATAGAGATTATTTTCCTATAATTGTTTAAGTTTATTTTGTTGATAATCACTCATTATTTTATTTTTACATACTAAAAATAATCTTCACACCTTTCCACACAATCTCTGATATACGGAGTCAGTCCATTTGATATCTTTTGTGGAAGCAATTTCTATACCCCACTGAATGGCTCATTCAGCTTTCCAACAGCCAACTCAAGAGTCGCAAATGAGGATTATAAAGTTAGCCTAAAAAAGGGCTAACAGATAGAAAATATGACCAACAAAGTGATCAGAACTTAGAGAGACATCATAAAAAATTGAATAAGCTTTTTATGAGTTCTAAGGCACAGCCTCAAATCTAAAGCATAAAATGATTTTAGTTCAATAATTCATTTCAAAAGCTAGACAACTGCTTTGGGTTGAGCTCCCTTGAACATCTTCAGAGCAAAGGTCAAGTCGTCCGAAAACCTCTTTATTAAATAATCTATAAGTTTGAATATATTTTGATACTTGTGAAGTCCTAAAGACGATGGACATCGACTTTCTGCGCTTTTACGATAGGGTACGCCAGGCTTTATGGAGGCCAAAAGTTTGACAGGACAAGAAGGAAACCAGACACCCCCTTAATAAGTCTTTGAAAGCCTTATGAGATTGCTGGAAGTAAGAAGATTCAACTTCATTTCTTTGCCCCTTACATTCATATTCTTAGATTGCGGACTAGGCCCAGGTCTCCAAAAGGAACAAATTTCATGCCAGGACCCTGTACCTCGAATATCTTATGGAGTCAGGCTACTTCCATCTCAGCAAAGATGAGCTGCTGAAAATAGGACTTTCCTGCCTCTACACCGTGCTTCAGGTAAACACAAAACAAACCTAGACCCAAGGCATGCCTCAAGAAATATCCGATACAATCCAGTTTGCCACTCAAAATGAATACGCAGCCTACTATCTCTCAGACAAGCATACTCACCTCTTGGCCACCTTAAATGAGATGAATACCGTCAATAACCCTTTGACTACTCCTTATGATTTTATTGAGCTTACCAAGGGCTACCTTTCTATGGCGAACTTTTAAAATGCCGCTTCAACTGCCATCGACTTGGCTTTGACATTGCCTGAGGCTAGTGTCGCCAGTGCTGAAGATATATTTGTGGCCAGCTGCCTCTTCATTCAGGAGCAAAGTTTGAACGAAAGTCTCATCCATTTGATCGCAGGACAATTCGCTCTATCGATCGGGGCTGGGCTCTAGATCAAAATGTTGCTAAACTACGCCTATGTGAGCATCTTGTAAGAAGAGCAGTGAAGTGATTGTTCATTTCAATTGATTGCTTTATCTTCAAGCTACTCTAATCTTATACAATTCAGATACTATTCATCCTTTTCTCTTTTCTGATCTGAGCCTCAAATCTCATTTGTTGTAAGTGTTCTACTAAAGTAATGTCTTCTGTTCTCAGTGTTGCTTCCTTCCAATAGTACATTCATAAAAAAGATCAAAACAAATGGATTTTATTATGTACGTTGCTTTGTTGTTTTGTTTTTGTTCATTTATTTGATTCATACTCTTGAACTCATGTCTCGAATTATTCATCTTCTTCGTCAATCTGCGAATCACCTTATTAGCCTTATTCGTCTTATTGGCCTTATTCAAATTCTTCACCTTATTTATCTTATTTATCTTATTCGAACTCGCCATCTGATTTATTCATTCATTCATTCATTCATTCATTCATTCATTCATTCATTCAATTCACTTTGGTCCCAAAGTCCGTAGCGCCCTATTCGTTCAGCTGCTCTAACTCCCTGACTGTTTTCCGTGCCGTAGCAGCTGAATTTGTTGGAAGTCAGCATCTAGCTGAAAGTTTACACCTCCTCTTTAATCTCCTATTAGCTGACGCACTTCTACAAGTTCCTCGAACTCTTCTGCAATACCCTTTCAAAAGGTTTAATTACTTTCTTGCGCGCTTAATCCGTTCCTGCTTAATTGGTTTTGGGCGATTCCTATTTCTCGACGTACTTTATTTTGTGCTGCTATTTCTCAACCTTCCAATAGTATTGTCTAAAAAGTTGTAGAAAAAACTGTGGGGTAGCTCTATTTTTGACATCGAATTTATTTGTAACCCATTCAGATCTCTTCAAATATGTTATCAGAAAAGTTTTCCAAGTCCTCCAAAATTTTCAAAATTTCGAAATCATTTCTTTTTCATCGAATTTTTTATGAAGCCACAGTCGAATCAGAAATCTGACCACATATTTGAAGAAATCTGCCTCTGGTTGTATTATAAAACTTCTATCAGAATCGAGCTAGGACGCATGGTTAAGAAAATAATTTTTCGAGTCGCACCATTAATCTGAATCATAACTTTTTTTCTAGAGGTCCTAGACCCATACTATAAATGTGGTTTTTATCAGTTTTAGGTCCCCTATCAATACGTACCAACAAAACAACAGTAAATTTGGTGACCGTCTAGTTTTAATGCTATAAGATGACAGAGTATGGCAATATTCCAGCAATCTGACCAGTAAAGTTTAATCTGCAGTGGCAGTATCATGCCAAAATCATATCCACACTAGGTGGCCTTACAGTCAGACCAGCCAAACCCGCTTTTCTTCCAAATCTAAGGCAAACCACATCATCAACCCTAAAGTTTACCTCAAACAGCGCTACTATATTCACAATTATCCATGGCCAACCAAATTTGCAAGCTATTAACAATCTATCCCAGCCACAATACCCCTCAACCCAAATACATCGAAAAGAAAGTTAAGTTTATGGAGAAGAAGGCCATGTATGTCGAGAAGAAAACCAAATTTGTGGAGAGGTGCCAGGGCCTGATTTCCAGAACTAGCCTTCAAAATAAGAGAAAATCCAAGGGATTCCTATAAGATAGTTGTGCTATTGTTTTTAATTTGGGTGCTATTACATTTAATCGTGAGGTTGGGAAAAGGAAGCTCTGGAGAATAGACAGCCAGTTAGAGCCGAAGTTTGGGTACGCTCTCCCGTGTCTTGCTGGGCCTTTAAGAGGGTCAGTTGTGCGTTCGCGACAAGCATCAAGATGGGGGATGACTGGACCACCCTAGCCGTCAACAGGAGGGTTGCTGACCAGTTTGTCCATTCATTCTTATCCTTACCTATCCACTTTCATTCATATTCTTTAAGTTTCGAGTTTTGATGCCGTGAGTCTCAATCTAATCGCAAATTTGGCTTTGTAGAGTGTCATGAGCTCAGATTTATTTGTGTTTAGTAGCAGTTTGGGTTAAGGGTTTCTTCTTGATTTGCCCTTAATTGAGAGTGATGTCAATAATTCTCAGGCATCCTGGAGAATATATTCAGTTTTTGCATGTTTTGAGCACTCGTTCTGGTGGCGTGCTTAGCCCTTTAGCTACAGCTTTCAGCAAATGTCCAAATATTTGTGTTATGAGTTGCCCGTTTTCTAACTAAGTTTATTCAGACTTTGGTCTGTCCCATGTTATGAGATTGAGCACTCAGCTTGATTAGATCATAATAATTTGATAACTTTATAGTTGTTAAGTTGTTGTCCGGAGCAACATCTGGTAAAAGACAGTTGACATTTGGGCTAATAAGACAGGCTAACCAATGTACATATGATCCGCTCAAACTATTCTGTGCCAGATGGTTTATTATTATGGCCCAAGCTGAGGGTTGATTTCAAAGAAGTAGTATTCCTACAACTAAATAATATTCATCACATTCTTTTGGTTATTGATAATCCGATTGTAAAAAGTATGCAGAAGCACATTAAATAAATAACCTTGGCGCTCCCCAACAATGCCAAAGACACCAAACTATATAAACTCCAGATAGACACATCGAAAGTGGTGACTGGCCGGCAGCTGAAGTAAAAAGTAGCAGACTACCTCAACTACTTTCCCGATTGCATCTACCTCTAGCTCCAAACCAAAAAGAACATCGAAATAGAAGACAAGACCGATCTCCCATCCTTAAGCATCTAAAACGGTATGCACTTTATGTTCCTGCTCACCGAAAGGAGATACAAAAGGCCTATGCATGTGGAGCTGACCATCGGAGGATTCGATCTCACAGATATCTAGTAACTTGAACCTTACTTCCTTAAGAAAATGCTGTTGGATCACTCGGAGTTGGCGACCAAGAACAGAATACCAAATGGCGATGAGAGAGCAAACAGCTAACCCTACGACTTCATTGAGAGAAGATAGGACTTCATTGAGAAAATATAGGACTTCATAGTAAGATAAGAAGAGTAGATAGATCTGGGAGCGAAATATGCTGAACAATTACAGCAATTGAAAAGTATTTTGGGAAAGGATTAGGATGAGACCCAGTTATTAGCTGTTTTGGCACAGAGCAACGGCGATGTTGGGTTAGCTTTCGACTTGCATTTTTAGCTGAGAAAGATCTCTAACCTTTGA
>Ga0316217_10001315_pt1 | contig 32783 bp, 35 predicted proteins | sample 1anoAmetaG_FD_203633 | JGI IMG/M metagenome (GOLD analysis project Ga0316217, IMG submission 203633) | Freshwater microbial communities from Trout Bog Lake, Wisconsin, USA - 1anoA | ecosystem: Environmental > Aquatic > Freshwater > Lake > Hypolimnion/Profundal zone | place: USA: Wisconsin... | reverse complement strand
TGAAACGACGATCCAAGAAACTGGTCTACCTGATGGAGCCCCGTGCCAAAGCCAGAGTACGATTGCTGAAAAGGAGATAGGCTTATGGAAGTGCCATTCGGCTTTGACACCAATGCGGGGGGCGAGCACATCCACCCTACGTGATCTTTCCATTCGGCAATCGGCAATTGCCCACTCACCCGCCAACTTTCACTCCCTCTTCCAACACCATGCGGTAATTCTCCACCGGCATGTAATCGGTGAGCGAATTGCCCGTGCCCAAAGCCCAGTAACCATCGCCAAAACATTTTTCGATCTTGTTGCGCGTGTAGGCGCGGATCTGTTCGGGAGTGCCGCGGCAGATCATGTCCACATCCAAGCCACCTAGCGGCGTCATACGTTGGCCATATTGCTGCTTGTATTGCTCCACCGGCAGAATCGTCTCTTCAAACGAATGCTTGGCGTCGATCCGGCAGGTGTCGATCAAATCTTCGTACACCGCCGCCAGGTTGCCGCAGCTATGCAGCACGAACGGCATCCCGGCGGCGTGGGCCACGTCGGTCATCTGGCGATAAATGGGAAAAACCAGTTCGCGCAACAATTCCGGACTGAGGAACGTGCTGGTTTTGAAACCCAGATCATCCCCTTGCCGCAGGGCGCCAATGCCTTTCATGGTCGCGATTTGCTGGTCGCTGCTCACGATCATCCGGCCCAGTTTCGCGAACACCAGCTTCACCAATTCCGGCTGATCGGCCAGGGCGAACGACAACCCTTCCGTGCCCATCATCGTGGAAGCCCATTCATATGGCCCCATGCCCACCCCGCCGACGATCTTTGCGCCCTCCGGCAACAAATCCGCCACGATCTCAAATGGCTCAAAATCAATCGCCGCCGCTTCGTCTGGCCAGGGATATCGCTCGAAATCTTCCATGCTCGATATGACCACGCGTGCCTCGCTGGCCGCGCCGCGATGCACATCCACATCAGGCAGCGGGCATTTCAGCCCGATCTCCAGCGGCACGCAGTCGAACCCCATGCTCATCCAGAAATCCACGTAGCACTGCCAGCGCTGGCGGCTGCGCTGGGGCATCTTGGACATCTCCACACCCAGCCAGCGGTTGATAAACGGCGGGCTGGCGACGTGCTCATAAAACGGCAAATGCGTGGGCCGGCCGCGGCGCTGGAGCACCTTGAGAAACTGGGCAAAATCCGGCCGGCCGCGCAAGGGTTGTAGTGGTTTCATCGTGATACCTCATCCAGGAACTTCGCCTACAGATTACCGCCAAGCCGCCCAGAACGCGAAACAGCATTCACCAAGTCACCCCCTTTGCCGTTGGGCGTTGGTACTTTACAATTACCCGATCATGTTTCGCCATGTCCCCAATGCGCTGACGGGTCTGCGGCTGGTGCTGGCGGCGGTGTTCTTTGGAATGCTGTCGTATTTCCAGAGCGGCAGCCCGACCCACCATGGTGATGTGCTGTGGCTCAATATCGCGCTGATCGTTTATGTGGTGGCGCTGTTCACCGATTTTCTGGACGGCTATCTGGCGCGGCGGTGGAAAGTGGAAGGGGCGTTTGGCCGGGTGGTCGATCCGTTTGTCGATAAAGTTTTGGTGCTGGGCAGCTTTATTTTTTTCGCGGGGAAAAACTTTACCATCCCATGGTTCAATCCGGCCGAGATCCCGCAGAATGTCAAAACCATCACCGGGGTGACGCCGTGGATGGTCGTGGTGATCCTGGCCCGCGAGTTGCTGGTCACCAGTTTGCGCGGCAGCAGTGAAGGCAGCGGGCAGAATTTCGGGGCGCAGTTCAGCGGCAAGCTGAAAATGGGGCTGCAATCGTTCACCATTCTCATCATTCTGATTTATGTGAACTATTGGGACCAGTTTCCCAGCCGGGTGGAAGCGGGATTTGGGGTTTTCCGCGATATTTGCATCTGGGTCACCTTGGGCATTACCGTGCTAAGCGGATTTCTTTACGTGCAGCGGGCGATTGCCTTGTACCAGGCCAAAAACGAAAAGGCTCCATGAACGCGCGCAAACTGCTGGCCACGCTGGGCGGGGCGGGGATGATTGGTTTGGCGCCGGGTACCTGGGGCAGCGCGGTGGCGGCCATCATGGCCTGGGCGGCGTTGCGAATCATCGGGCCATCGGTGGCGGGGCAAACCGCCGCGCTGTTGATCGGCAGCGTGGGGTTTTCCATTTTGAGCGTGATCGTTGGCCAGCACGCCGAGGCGGATTTCGGCAAGAAAGATCCTGGCGGTTTCGTCTTGGACGAAGCCGCGGGAATTTGCCTGACACTGTTATTTTTGCCCGCCGTCGGCGGAGGGCTATTGGTGCGTAACGTGGCCATGGGCTTTGCCGCGTTTCGATGGTTCGACATCATCAAACTACCACCGGCCCGGCCATTGGAGCGGTTGCCCAAAGGATGGGGAATCCTTGCCGATGATCTGGCGGCGGCGGTTTATGCCAACGTGGTTTGCCAGTTGATTATTCGTCTTATGTAGAGGACCTGTTGGTTGGCGGGTTTAGCCTTTGCCGGCGGGCGCGACAACCCACGGGCCATATACGCTACTCCCGTTTTCTCCTTGGGTTGCGGCCAAGCGCAGCGCGGCGGCGCCGTGACCAGGTCGTCAATCAATAGCGGCAATTGGCCCGATACAGTTCCAGCGCATACTCATAATCCGCGACTTTCACGCTGGGCGGAATCGAATGGTCGGACATATAGATATAGGGCGCGCGCAGCGCCTTCATGCTGTTGAGCTTGCCCAGCCATTCGTCGCGGATTTTGGCGCGATTGCCGGATTCCAACGCGCGAATGTCCAGATTGCCCATGAAGCACAGTTTGCTCTTGTACTCCTTGGCCATTTCCACCACATTCATGCCAGTCTTGGCTTCCATCGCCTGAATGCAATCCACGCCGGATTCCACGATGGCCGGCAGGTGCGGGCGGAAGTCGCCGCACGTGTGCATGATGATCGGCAAGCCGTGGTCCTTGAACAAACTGAAGAGCCTCTTGTGATACGGCAACACCATCTCGCGATGGCATTGCGGCGAAGCGAACGACGCGCGGGTATAACCCAGGTCTTCATAGACATAGGCCCCATCGGGCAAGCCGACTTCCGCGAACAGCAGTTGAAAATATTCGATGTATTTGTCGGTAAAGATAGTATTGAAATCGTGGATGAACTCCGGTTCCAGCAGTAGCGATTCCAACATGAACACATCGCCCAGGATGCGGCGCAATTCCTCGAAGATGAACAAGCATGAGAAAGTGACAAATTCTTCACCAGCCATGGCCTGGGCATACGCCTTGCGAAGCGCCGGCAGATCAATGTGTTTGCGCACGTCGATGGCCAGCACGGCATCGCGGAAATCACGTTGCCAAATCTCCGGCGATGTCAGTGTGAAATCGACATGCTCCGGCGTACCAGCGCGGTGCTTCCAGTGTTTCATGCTGGCCCCCCAGCTATCACGCTTGACGACCCATTCATCGGTTTCGTCGATGGTCGCCTCCAGATCGGGCCGCGGGCCGGGCATGGAAAACCAACTGACACCGCGAATGTCCAGGTTATAGCGGGCAATGAAGTCGCAGTTGGCCGGCACGCCTTGGGCCGCCCAGGCATTGTCCATGATGAATGGCCAGAAAGATTCATTCAAGCCCACCCGGTCGGGAAGTTGTTTGTTCAAGAGCGTTTTGATCACGTCGCGTTTGCGCATTAGGTGTTCCTTCAGTGTACGTAATGCAAGTATAAGAACTGCATGTCGCGGTGAATACAAGCGTACGATGGATAACGTCATGGCTTGCCGCGGACTGTCGCTGGTCGTAGGCTTATTGGCTTGATAAGGAGACCGCCACCGTGATCTTGCCCACCACCCCGCGCCAACCGGATTTTCAGCAGATTCTGCGCGTATTGAATCGCCAGCGGCCCCAGCGCCCGACGCTGTTTGAGTTCTTCCTCAATCCGCGTCTGTTCGCCCGCGCCACCGGCAAACCCAACGATCCGCAATGGGGCGGCTGCGAATACTGGCGCAACGCCATCCCCGCGTATTATCACTTTGGCTATGACTACGTGACCGTTCATGCTTCCGCCTTCGGCTTTCCCCGGCCGGCGAAAAGCCACGAAGCATCCATTTCCCTTAACGATCAACCCGCTTTCACCGACCGCGCCGGTTTTGCGGCCTACGCCTGGCCCGAGCCGGCGGATGCCGAATCTTTTCTTGACCGGCTTGCCGCTGATTTGCCCGAAGGGATGCGGCTGATTGTCTTCGGCCCCGGCGGCGTGCTGGAAAACGTCATCGGCCTGGTTGGCTATGACAATCTGTGCCTGATGCTGGCCGACGAACCGATGCTGGCGGCCGAGGTGTTCGATGCCGTCGGCTCGCGGCTGGTGCGCTATTACGAGCTATATGCCCCGCATCCGGCGGCGTGCGCGGTCATCAGCAATGACGACTGGGGTTTCAAAACCCAGACCATGCTTTCCCCGGATGATCTGCGCAAATATGTCTTCCCGTGGCATAAGCGCATCGTGCAAACCATCCACGCCGCCGGCAAGCCCGCCATCCTGCATTCCTGCGGTCAGCTTGAGGCGGTGATGGACGACATCATCGACGACATGAAATACGACGCCAAGCATTCTTACGAGGACACCATTTTGCCGGTCGAGCAGGTTTATCAACGCTGGGGCCAGCGGATCGCCATCCTGGGCGGCATCGACGTGGATTTCCTTTGTCGCAACCAACCCGCCGCCATTTCCACCCGCGCCCGCGGCCTGCTGGACCTTACCCGCCAGCGCGGTGGCTACGCCCTGGGCAGCGGCAACAGCATCCCCGCGTATGTGCCGGATGAAAGTTATCTGGCGATGATCGCCCCGGCGTTTGAAAATGGACGGTGAGCGGCGATTGACAATCTTCCCAAGGGCAACCGACCTGCCGACTGCGTCGTGCCACCACGGCTCGTATACGAGCCGGCTAAACGCGGATGACATCGTCGGATTTGCTATGCCGCGCGTTGGCGCACCGCGTCAGTGACCTGCGTGACCGATTCATGGTCGAACAACGTCGGCACTCCCGCCGCGCTGAGGTACACAGCTACGCCGCCACGAAAGACCAATGCTTCGGGGTGATCGACTTTAATGCGCGTCCCGCTGGCCAATTCAACCATGAAGGACCGAAAGCGAACCCGCTTTTGAAACGCGCGGATGGTTCTTTCGAAGTCTCCAGCGGTCATGCCCCAATTGTAGTCGAGCAGCTTGCTTCAACCCGGCCAGCCTTCCTTATCAAACTTCCCATTCTCGCTGAACTTCTGGCCGTCGATTTCCAAATAGCCGCCTTGGCGCAGGTCCACCACCATGTCCCAATGCAGGCCGCTTTGGTTGGTGTTGCCGGTTTCCGGGTAGCCGGCGCCTAGCGCGAAATGAACCGTGCCGCCGATCTTTTCGTCGAACAGGGTGTTCTTGGTGTAACGCTTGATCGAATAATTTGTGCCGATGGCGCACTCACCTAAAAAGCGGCTGCCGGCGTCCATGTCCAGCATCGAGAACAAAAAGTCCTGGCCTTTGTCGGCGCTGGCGTCCACCACCTTGCCGGCTTTGAACATCAGCCGCACACCATCGGTTTCCCGGCCATCGTAGACCGCGGGGAAGCTGAATTGGATGACGCCATTGACGCTGTCGAGCACCGGGCCGGTGAAGACTTCGCCATCGGGGAAGTTTTCGTGGCCGTCGCAATTGACCCAATGATGGCTGGCCACGCTCATGCGGACATCGGTGCCGTTGGCGCCAACCACGTGGTAATCGGACTTGCCGTTGAGAAAATCGGCCAGGCGTTGCTGCCGCTGGCTGACTTGCTTCCAGGCGGCGACCGGGTCGGGCAGATCGAGCAGGCCGGCAGTGAAGACGAAATCTTCATATTCCGCCAGGGACATTTCGGCGTCCTGGGCACAGGCGTGGCAGGGGTATTGCGTGCCGGTCCATTTCATGGTTCCGGCGGCGGCGCGGCGCAGCACGGTATCAACGATGAGCCGGCGGGCGGCGCTGTGTTTGGCAATGCGCTGGGGATCGCAGCCGGTTAACGCTTTGGTGTTTTCGTTGGCCCAGATGCCGATGGTGGCGTCGATGGTTTCCACTTCAAACTTGGCCACGGGGTTTAGGTACTGCAATTGCTCGTCAGTGGCCTGTTTGTAAAAGACCTCTTCCAAGTCTTCCAGGGTCAGCCGCGCCCAGGGATGGCCCCCGGCGGCCAACACCGCCCGGTGCAGTTCGGCCACTAGAGGCGCGGCTACCGATGGGCCGATAATCCGCACCAGCTTGCCGGGAGTAATCGCCACACTGTAATTCACCAGCACTTGGGCCAACTTGGTTAATCGTGGATCGCGCATGATAATGATTGTACACAATGGCGATGATTTTCATTAGCCTAGTGGCCTACAGTGAGTATCTATGGCTCAACCCGCATCGTGTGCAATCGTGATCTTCGGCGCCAGTGGCGATCTGGCGCAACTCAAGCTTATTCCCGCCATTTACGAGCTTTACCGCGAGAAAATGCTGGCCGAGCGGCTTCTGCTGGTGGGGTTCGCCCGCTCCACGCAGAAAAAAGACGGCACCCCGCTGGACGATCAGCAGTACCGCAAGGACTGCTATCAGGCCATCCAGAAGCACGCCCGGCGGCAGCCCATCGACGAAGACGTCTGGAAAAAGATGGAGCCGAATATTTACTATCTGTCCGGCGCTTATAACAACCCTAACGATTTTGCGCGGCTATCCGCCCGGCTACGTGAGTTGGATCAAGCCCACGACACCGGTGGCAATCGCCTGTTTTACTTGGCCACCCCGCCGGATGCCTTCGAGGTCATCATCCATTGCCTTGGCCAGCATTCCTGCGGCGGCAACAGTGGCAGTTGGCAACGCCTCATTATCGAAAAACCCTTCGGCCACGATCTGGAATCCGCCCGCTATCTCAACCAGACGCTGCACAGCTACTTTGACGAACAGCAAATCTTCCGTATCGACCATTATCTGGGCAAGGAAACCGTGCAGAACCTGATGGTGATGCGCTTTGCCAATTCCATCTTTGAGCCGATTTGGAATTATAAGTATATCGATCACGTGCAGATCACGGTGAGCGAAACCTTGAGCGCCGATGACCGCGCCGGCTATTACGACAAAAGCGGGGCCATGCGCGACATGATCCAAAACCACATGTTTCAACTCATGGCCCTGGTAGCCATGGAGCCGCCCGTGGCCCTGGACGCCACCAGCATCCGCGATGAGAAGGTCAAGGTCTATCGTTCCGTGCGGCCCATGCGCCCCGGCGCGGCCAAGGCCTTCACCGTGCGCGGCCAATATGGCCCGGGCCAATTCCTGGTGAACGGCAGCCCTCGCGAAACCGCCGGTTATCTCCAAGCTCGCGGCGTGGCCCCCAACTCGCGCACCGAAACTTTTGCCGCGCTAAAACTGGTCATCGACAACTGGCGTTGGAGCGGCACGCCGTTTTACTTGCGCACCGGCAAGGTACTGCCGGAAAAGCTCAGCGAAGTGGTGGTGCGTTTCCGTTCCCCGCCGCTGACGCTGTTTCAAAAACAATGCGAATCGCCGGTCTATCCCAACGATTTAATCATCCGCGTGCAGCCGGATGAAGGGATCAGTTGGCGTCTGAACGGCAAAGTTCCCGGCGGGCAGATGGCCATTAAATCGGTGGCGCTGGATTTCCTCTACAAGACCGCGTTTCACACCGAGCCGCCCGAGGCCTACGAGCGGCTGCTGTTCGACGCGATGTTGGGCGACGCGACGCTTTTCATCCGCGGCGACGAAGCCGAAGCCGCCTGGGCCGTGATCGACCCCATCGAGCAGGAATGGTCGTTAAGCAAGGCCGGCCCGCAGCCCTACGCCCCGAACACCTGGGGCCCGCAAGACGCGATGGATTTGATCGAACTGGATGGCCGCCGCTGGCTGCATAGCAAGGATGAAGACCAGCCGATTATCGCGTGTTCGTTGTAGGGTTTTACTTCGGCGCGGCTTACTCGGATACTTGGGTTGTCAACGGTTTTACTAACGGTTCCAACGCCTTGGCTTGCGCCGGTTTATACGCCACGAAATACGCGCCAAGCACGATCAGCGCCACGCCGAGCCAGTTGATCCCCCATAGCTTATCCTTCAGAAAGAACACGGCCAAACACACGGCGATGGGCACGCTGAGTTTGTCGATGGCGGCCACCTTGGAAACCGGGCCGCCGATGGCCAGGGCGCGGTATTGAAACAACCACGAGGTCGAGCCGGCCAGTCCGGCCAGCACGATCATGGCCACCGCTTTCCAATGCAACGTTTGCAAATGATGCAGCTTGCCGCGCAGTGTGGCGAAGCTGAGGAGATAAATCGCCCCGATGCTGGCGCGGATGGCCGTGGCCAAGTCGGAATCCACGCCTTCCATGCCGATTTTGGCAAAAATGCCGGTACACGCCGCCGCCACCGCGCTCAGGAGCGCGAAGATAAGCCAGGAGTCGATTTGCATGGGGATACTATGCGTCGTGCGGCGGGCTGCGCCAATACCCTGACTCACTCGGCCTGCGTGACCGCCAGAATTCCCGCGAAATCTTCCGGGCGGTCCGACGTTTTTGTGCCATGCAAATAGAACGACGAAATCGCCCCATCGAGATAGAGCGCATTGGCGCAATTCAGTTGATCGCGGAATATCGCGGCAAACGCATAAAACGTCACCGGTTGGTGCGATATGGCAAAGCAGACTTGCCTCTGCCCGTCCACACCAACGCCGCTGCGAATCTGCCGGTTGTTGGAATTGGGATCGAACGCGGAATCGATCTTGCCGCCGAGGACCAGCAGCGGGCCGGATTGCGTGGCCAGACGGATAGGCGCGGCGGTTGCCGTGAAATGTGCGGTGTCGATGACCTGCGCGCCGCGGTCATCCACAAAGAAAACGCCGTTGGGTTGCACGTAGAAGTTGCCCGCGCCCGGGTGCGTATTGAGCGGAACGAGTTGACGCCCCTCTTCAATGTGCAATCCGCAAGGCGTGAAAGTTGGATCGAATATTCCCGCATTGGCGGCGAAAACCAGCCGTTGGTGGGAGCGATGGAGAAACTGCTGCAAGCCATCGAAATTTGCCAATCGCCTGCCATCGGCAGTCCTCCAGAAGAAGCGTAAGTCCGCCTGCTTCAGATCAACGCGGACAACGGTGAAATCGCTTCCGCCGACGTTGATTTGCTGATCGGCAACACCTGTATTTGCAGCCGGTGTTCCCGCACGCTTGCATCCCGGTGCCGACAGAACCGCTATAGCGAGCGGCAGAATCAAGGCCCATTGCCAGCAGATGCCTGGTTTCATTTTCCCGCCACAATTGCCAACACCTGTTTTTCTGCGTGGTAGCTGCTGCGCACCAGCGGGCCGCTTTCCACGTGGCGCAGGCCTTTGGCTTGCCCGCGATCCTTCCAGGCGGCAAATTCGTCCGGATGCACCCAGCGCAGTACCGGCAGGTGCTGCGGCGTGGGCTGCAAATATTGGCCGATGGTCAGAATCTGGCAGCCGATGCTCACCAGATCATCCAGCAGCGAATCCACTTCGGCTTCTTCTTCGCCAAGCCCCAGCATGATGCCGGTTTTGCTGACCAAGCCCTGTTGCCGGGCGATGGTTAAAAGTTCCAGCGAACGCTGATATTTGGCCTGCGGCCGAACCTGGCGATACAGCCGCGGCACGGTTTCCAGGTTGTGGTTGAGAATATCCGGCCGCTGGTCCAGCACCCGTTGCAGGGCGGCCCAGTTGCCGGCGAAATCGGGGATCAAGACTTCCACGTGCGTGCCGGGCGACTGGAGGCGAATCTGGCGAATCGTTTCAGCCCACACCGCCGCGCCGCCATCGGGCAGTTCATCGCGATTGACACTGGTAATCACCGTATGCTTCAACCGCATGGCGGCCACGGCCTGCCCTACGCGGCGCGGTTCGTCCAAATCCAGCGTGGGCGGCCGGCCGGTGGCGATATGGCAGAAACCGCAACTGCGCGTGCAGACATTGCCCAGGATCATCAGCGTCGCTGTCCCCGCCGACCAGCATTCGCCCAGGTTCGGGCACTTGGCCGACTGGCAAACCGTGTGCAGATGTTGATCGGTGACCAGTTTGTTGAGATCGGCATAAGCCATGCCGGCCGGCATTTTCATTTTCAGCCACGGCGGCTTGGGCCCGGCCGGCGAATTATGTGTCGGCGGGTCATTGGTGAGAATTTGGTGCGATAGTGATACGACCATAGCGACGGGCTATGGTAGGGGCTGGCGCGGATAGGGACAACCGCAATCAAACCGCAATCAAACCAAGCAGGCATTGACGCCAACATAAACAATCGTGAATATGCGCTTTACCGCGATACTGATGCCGCGGATTCTGAAAGGAGCAACGCATGGCATTGTGGCTTTGCAGAACTGGACGACATGGTGAACACGAGGCGAAATTCCTCGAAGATAATCGTATTTACCTCACTTGGGGCGGACTGGATCGCAACCTTGGCGACCTCCCCGATAGCAGGGCGCTATTCAAACTTCTCGGGGAGGTCTACCCGAAGTTTACTCACGCGCATCGCGTTCAGAATTCTGGCCAAATTTGGGCGTTTGTTCACCGTATGACCCCCGGCGATTGGGTTGCCGTCCCCAGCAAACGGAAGACGATTCACATCGGTGAAATCACCGGCCCCTACACTTTCGTCGCCGCTGGACCGAACCCATATTATCACTATCGGAAAGTAAAATGGCTTGAGCGAGATATTCCGCGTACCAATTTCGACCAAGACATTCTTAACTCGCTTGGCGCATTCACGACTGTGTGTCGAGTCAAACGAAACGATTCCGAAGCACGCATCAGAGCGATGCAGGCCAATAACTGGACGTCTGCTGGCATCAAACTCAAGCCAATTACCGTGGACGAGGAGGAGGGCGCGACCGACGAAACCGCCGGGGCTAATCTCGACCTCGAACAGATTGGTCGCGACCAGATCGCCAGATTGATCTATAGCAAGTATGCCAGCCACAGCATGGAAGACTTGGTGGAAGCCATCTTGATTGCCCAAGGGTTCACCACGCATCACAGCGACAAAGGTTCCGATGGCGGGGTCGATATTCTTGCCGCGCCGGCTACACTCGGTTTTGGCCAGCCACGCATTTGCGTGCAAGTGAAATCCCAAGACACTCCGCTTGAACGTGCGGTCCTCGATCAGATGCTCGGCACCATGCAGAATGTGGAAGCCGATCACGGTCTGCTTGTCTGTTGGGGTGGTTTCAAGCCAACCGTGAAGCGCGAGCTAGCACGGCAGTTCTTCAAGGTGCGCTTGTGGGATCAGAACGACCTTATTGACGAGTTTCTGGCCAATTACGATAAACTGGATGAAGACCTTCGAGCAGAACTGCCACTGAAGAGAATCTGGACCGTAGCGGAAGCCGACGATGCCGATGAAGAATAAGTTTGCTGGCTTTGCATAAAAGCCACAGAGGTGTCGGCGGCATTGGCATGCGGTGAGGCTATCATGCTGGCGCACTTGACCCTGTGACCGGTACGGCCGTCAAAGGCGCGGTGAAAGGACGAAAACTCGAATGATTCACAAGCCCATCAATTTCGTCAAGGCTTGCCTAACCAGCGAGTCGCGTGCCGAGGATATTTACAATTTCATCGATCAATGGCATGAATCCGATGCTACCATGCCGCTGCCGGAATACCTTGGGATGACCGCCGATGAATATGTCCGTTGGTTGGAAAATCCCCAAACGCTGGGCGTTATCCTTCGTGCCCACGGGATGAGTGCGCCGATGTCACCGGCCTGAAACGTGAAGACGTGAAACGTGACAAAAGGCGATTTATTATCACGTTTCACGTCTTCACGTTTCAGCCGCCAGTTCTACTTCGCCGCCCGCAACCCAATCGCGCTGGCCGTGGCGTGCGTCTCAATATGGCTCAGCGAAATATGCCAGCGCTCGATGCCTAATTCGCTGGCGATGCGGGCACATTCGCCGCTTAACGAAATCTTCGGTTGGCCGCTGAGTTCCTTGAGGATTTCGATATCCGTCCAGGCGATGCCGCCGCGCCAGCCGGTGCCGAGGACCTTCAGCACGGCTTCCTTGGCGGCGAAGCGGCCGGCCAAATGTTCGTAATAACGCTTGGGGTTGGCCTGGCAGTATTGCTGTTCGCCGGGCGTGAAAACGCGGTCGAGAAACCGCTGGCCGTGTTCGTCGCACAGGCGGCGGATGCGGGCGGTTTCCACGATATCGATACCATGGCCAACGATGGGCATGTCGGTTAGCGTAGCGGAATGGGGGAAGATGACAAGGTGACAAGGTGACTGGGTGACAAGGTGACAGAAAACGCGGCTGCCGGTCTTGGTCACCTTGTCACCCGGCCACCTTGTCACCTTGTCATTTTCCCGTAGTCGATATAATCCACCACGATGTTTCGTACCGCAACCACAATCACGCTGGTTCTACTCCTGGCCGGCTGCGCCCATCAGGTGGTGCCTACCGGCAACGATCTGCTGCGGCCGCTGTCGCCGCAGGATCAACGCAGCAACCTGACGCTGGACCAAATCCCGGATAAGCCGGAGCTGGTGCAAAAAGCCGCCGAGCCGGCCGAGCCGCCGGTGGATGCCTTGGTGCTTTATGCCCAGGGCGTCGATCTGCTGGGGCAGGGGAAAGTTGGCGCGGCGCTGACGGCGCTGCACAAGGCCTGGGATGGCGATTCGCACAGCTACGCCATCGCCTACCAGATTGGCCGGGCGGAATATGTCCGCGCCGGCAAGGCCAATCCGGCGTCGATCGAATCGCTGGAAAAAGCCGCCGATCTGCGGCCGGATTATCTGCACGTGCAATTGCTGCTGGCGCGGGAGTTTTTCCAGCTTGGGGAATTCGAGCAGGCGTTCAAGCATCTGCGCTTGGCAGTGCAGACGTCCGATTTTGCCGCCTATCCCAATGACACCGATGCCGCTCTTACGCGGCTATACCTGGGCCGCTGTTTGCAGGGGCTGGGTTACGATCGCGCGGCCATTCAACAATATTCGGCGCTGCTGGATTTGCTGGCTGATCCGGCGCCGGCGATGTTTGCAGATTCCGAGCTGGCGGTGCTGGCCGGCAATCCCAACGTGCTGCAACTGGAGATAGGCCTGCTGCTGGAAAAGCACGGTGAATATGCCCGTGCCGCGGAACTTTACCAGGCGATTGCCGAAAGTGATCCGGCCGATTTTTCCATGCAGCAGCATTGGGTGCGGGCGCTGCTGCAAGCCGGCGCCAGTGATAAGGCCATGCAGCTTAGCGCCGAGGCGGTGTTGCGATTTGATGCCTCGGCGGATTCGGTGGCGTTGTTGCGCGAAGTCTGCGCCAAGCTGGGTAATGGGAAAAACGCCGTCGAGACGCTGCAAAAGCTGCGGGAAAAACAGCCCAAAGATCACGCGCTGATGTTCGCCCTGGCCGATGTGCTGGTGGATGAAAATCATGCCGATCAGGCCGCGGCGCTGCTGCAAAAAGCCTCCACCGCCGAACCGGCTGATGGCGAGACCGCCGAAAAACTGGCGCAGTTTTATTTGCAGCGCGAGGATGTTGCGGCCGCGGCGCGGGTGCTGCTGATCGAGCTGTCGGTCGCTCCCGATGCGCTGGATCGCATCGCCCCGCTATGGGACGAGCTTACCCGGCCCACGCGCAAAAATGCCTTGCGCATCAGCGGCTTGCAAACCTTGCAGGTTCCGCCATCAGCCCAGGCGGCGCGGCTGTTCATGCTGTACGAATTGGCCAGCCAGTGGCAGCGCGAATCGCTGGGCCGACAGGCATTGAAGCAGGCGGTGGCGATCAAGCCGGCGTTTGACCCGGCTTATCGGGCGATGGCATCCAGTGTGGCGAGCCAGGACAAATCTTCCCGCGCGACGGCGATAGCGCAATTGGCCGCTGCCGCCAAAGCGGCCGGCCGCAACGATCTGGCCTTGGAAGTCCAGGCGATTGATGCCATGAGCGGTCATGGCGAAACCAGCGCTGTCGATAGTCTCAAATCGATCATCGCCGCGGGCAATCACTCGCCGGCGGTGCAGATGCTGCTGGCCGAAGCCTTGCGCCAAGGCCATGATTTTTCATCCTGCCAGCAAACCTTGTGGCTCGTGGTGGAAAAATATCCGCGGCTGGAATCGGCCTGGCTGTTGCTCTACCAAAACTATCAGCAGAATGGCGAGCAACCCGGCCAATTGAAAGTCATCGTCCGCTGGCTCAAGGCCGATCCCGGCAATCGCCAGGCGCGGATGTTGCAATGGTTGTGGGTCGATCTGCAAGGCACCTCCCGCGAAGCCGAGCCGCTGTTGCAAGCGCTGCTGAATGATTTCCCCGATGATGCCGACATTCTGGAGGTGGTGGATTCGCAGCTAGTGCATAGCGGCCGGCAAGCGCAATGGCTGGTCATGCTGGAACAACTGCGCGCCAAGCAGCCGGGCAATTTGCCGGTGGTGCGGCAACTGGCGCTGGCCTATCGCGCCGCCCGCCGCCTGGGCGATGCGCTGCAAATGATCGACCAGCTTCGCGCCGCTGTGGCCAATGATGCCGATCAGCTTTACCGCATCTCCGAACTGTATTTGCAGATTGGCCAGCAGCCGTCGGCCGAAAAAGTTTTGCAGCAGGTCGTGCAGCTTGATCCGGCCAATAGCTCGGCCTGCAACGATCTGGGCTATTTCTGGGCCGATGCCGGCATCCATCTGCCGGAGGCCGAAACGCTGATCCGCAAGGCGCTGGCGGTGGAGCCGGATAATCTGGCGTATCTCGACAGTCTGGGCTGGGCGCAGTACAAGCAGGGCGATTTTATCGCGGCCGCGCGCACGCTGAAGGACGCTGTGGATTCGCCGGCCCCCGAAGCCGCGGTGCTGGACCATTATGGCGATGCGTTATATCGCCAGGGCGATCACGCCGCCGCCGGCCAAAAATGGCAGGCGGCGCTGACACAGGTGCAGAATCGCGATAGCGATTCGAACGACGACCATGCCCTGCGTTTGCGGCTGGAAAGCAAGCTGCGGCAATTGGCGACCGGCCATACGGTCAATGTCGCACCGGCGGCTACGAGGCCGGCGACTTCACCGGCGACGCAACCGGCGGTAAGATGAGGCAATTAGAAAGCAGGTGAGTTTACATGTCAGGACATAGTCACTGGGCCAAGATCAAGCGGGCCAAAGGCTCCAACGACGCCAAGCGCGGCAAAATCTGGAGCAAGATCGCCCGCAAGATCATCATTGCCGCCAAGCATGGCGGCGATCCGCGCGACAATCTTTCGCTGCGCTACGTGATCGACGAGGCCAAGGCCGAAAACATGCCCAAAGACACCATCGAAAAAGCCATCCTCAAAGGCACCGGTGAACTGGGCGGTGAAAATTACGAAGAGATGGTTTACGAAGCCTACGGCCCCGGCGGCGTGGCCATCATCGTCGAGAGCCTGACCAACAACCCCTCGCGCACCGCCCCCGATCTGCGGATGATCTTTGAAAAGCGCGGCGGCAACCTGGCCAAGAGCGGCGCGGTGGCGTTTCAGTTTATCAAGCAGGGGATCATCACCATCAAGGCTGACGCGATTGACGAAGACAAGCTGATTGAACTCGCCCTGGACGCCGGCGCCGAAGACGTGAAAAACCTGGTTGAGGTGTTTGAAGTCATCACCAAGCCAATCAACATGCTGAAGATCAAGGACGCGATCACCGCCGCGAAAATTGCCGTGGTCAACGCCGAGGTGACCTATGTGCCCATGACGACGGTTCCGGTGGATGCGTTCAAGGCGCAGAAGCTGATGAATTTGATCGAAGCGTTGGAAGACAACGATGATGTGCAGAGCGTCAGCCACAACGCCGATTTGCCGGAGGATGATGTGGAGTGAGGAAATATGGATTACCGCGACGGCGCGAAGAGTTTGTAGGGTCCGCATTGCGGACCAGGATTTGTAGGATCCGCTTCAGCGGATCGGTTGTTTTGTCTGCGATCGACGCAAGGAATAACCGGTCTACTGAAGCAGACCTTACACGACCGAGCAAATCATGTGAGCCGGGCCTTGACGCGACGACCGCACCCGGAGCAATAAGGCAGCGATTCCATGTAGATGTAATAGATTACCGCTGGCAGCATCAGGAAAAGAAACAGGACCAGGAAGGTCATGATCTCGCTGAACCCTTGCAAGCCCCTGACCGTTCCAACTCCATAGGAACCACAGTGGGGGCATTTACGACCGACCGATGTTGGTGAGGCGACGGTCGGTGTCGGCAACGGAGGTTGTTGGAGAATAGGTTCACACGAGGCCACAAGAATCCCGCGACTATTGGCTGTAGTCTCCGCCCCCGTCGCTGTTGGTGATTCAATTACCAACTCGACATCTTCACCACTATCCCGCCAAACGCCGCGAATTTGCCATCGAATCGCCATGTTTGCTCCGAGGTAATCTGTGATCACGTTAACGCAGAACCGTTTGTTGGCGACAACGTGATGCGGTACACCAGTATTCTGTGGCAAACAGCCATTCAATTCAACTGTTGCCCTTCTTCGCGCCTTCGCCGCTTCGCGGTTTATCTCTTCTGCTGTGTAACCTGACTGGCGGACATCCAATGCCGATTTACCGCGAAGGCGCGAAGGACGCGAAAAGACGGTAAACCCAAAACAGCAAAACGATCCCAACGCCCGGCAGCAGCCAGATGGTTTGGCGTTCGATGAATCCGACTTCGTAAAACGGCGCGGCCAGGAGGATGGCGGCCCAAACCCATGTCGTGGCAACTTGGCGGCTGGGAGTAATCTTCAGCAAGACGTACGCGGGGAAAACCAATCCGTAAAACGACATGAAGCCGCGGTAGGTGATTTCGCCAAGGCTTAGATTGGCGTGGCGAGGGGCGGCCGTGCTGATGTTGCCGAGCGTGATGGCGAGCAAGAACAACCCGCAGAAAACGGCGAATCGCCGGGGGGTGATGCGCTGTGCCTGGGGAATCAGTTGCCGCACGTGCAGGGCCACGGTGTAGCAGGATTGCACGGCCAGATGAATCGGCAGGATTAACCAGATGCGCCAATGCAGTTGGCGATCGCCGGCGGCAAATGGCAGCCCGTCGGTAAACCAGCCGCTATACAGCAGCGTGAACGCGATCATCAACGCGAAGAAGCCGCCGAACCCCAAGGTGAACGCGGCCTTGGCGCGCGGGGCATCGGCCGATTGCCGGGCGGCGTGGAAGGTGAGATCGAGATAGGGACACAATAAAAACCCCAGCAGGCATACCGGGGCCAGCCAGTAGACATCGGCCGTGGGCAACGCGCTGGTTTGGTGGGCGATGTGCGGCAGATCGCCGCCGGCGATTCCCCAAGCGGCCAGAGAAAGGGATATGAGCAACGCCAGGACCGCGCCAAGTTCCGGCCCATATTGCGGCAACAGCACCAGCAGCAGCATCAATAAGAATCCCCCGCCCAGGCAATAGCCGGCCGTCCAGCCGATAAAGCGGGCAATGATCCACGCGGCGAAAAACGCATGAAACACGATGGTGACCAGAGAAAACCAGATACACGCCACGGCGTGGCGGTGAACCATGCGGCGGCTTTGCGCGGCCGACCGCAACACCCAGCCCATGGCCGCCGCGCCGACGATGTTGGGAATGGCGAAAACATAAAATGCGGCAATGCCCAAATCGCGCACCAGCAGCACCGGCAGGAACATGCCGATGCACCACGTCCAGGACATGCCCAACACGATGGCGGTAAGCATTGCCCGCGGCCAGGAGGGCGATTCTGGGATGCGGGGGAGGGTCATGGGGTAAGACCGGGAAGAGAAGGAGAAAGAATGGGAATGGGATTAGGATTAAGATTAGGATTAAGATTAGGAAGAGGATTAAGAATGAGAGTAAGAGTAGGATGAAGAGCGGTCATTATCTTAATCATGCTCTCCCTCTTAATCTTATTCCTATTCTTAATCTTAATCCTCATCTTAATCCTCATCTAAATCTCTTTCTTCCCGCCCGTCAGCGAACCATTTCCCGCACGATTTGCCGGAACGCCTCGCCGCGCTGCTCGAAATTGGCGAACTGGTCGAAACTGGCAAATCCCGGGCTGAGCAGCACCACATCGCCGGTGGTGGCGATGCCCCGGGCCACACCCATGGCGGTTTTCAGGTCGCCGCAGCGGTACACCGCCGCGCCGTTGGGCGTGTGGGTTTTTTCCAGGGTATCGGCTATTTTGGCGCCGGTCTCGCCGATGCACAGCACCGCCTTGGCGCGTTCGGTCAGCGCGCCGCACAGGGCGGTAATGACGGCCAGTTTTTTGCCCGAGCCGCCGACAATCTGCACCACCTTTTTCGCCGGGAAGGCGTCCAACCCGGCGATGGCGGCATCGGGCACGGTGGCGATGGAATCGTTCACGTACTGCACGCCAGCCACCTCGCCGACAATCTCCAGCCGATGCGGCAAGCCGGTGAAATCCGCCAGGGCGGCTTGCGCTTCGGACCAGTCCACGCCCAGGATTTGGGCCGCGGCAAACGCCCCTTGGGCGTTAAGCTGATTATGAATCCCCAGTGTTTGCAGCGCAAACCGCTTGCGGTTTTCCAGCCCGTAAAAAATCACCCGGCTCCGGGCCAGCCGCGACAGCCCCGCTGCGCCGGGATCGTCCTCATTCAACACCGCATAATCGCCCACGCCTTGATAGCGCACCAAATTCGCCTTGGCATCGTGATAGGCTTCCACCGTGCCATGCCAATCCACGTGATCCACCGCAAGCATGGTCACCAGGGCAATATGCGGCGACCATTGCACCTGACCCAGATAATACAGCATAAAGCTTGATAGTTCCAACACCACCAGATCGCCCTTGGTGATATTGGGCAGATCGGCCAGCAGCGAGACGCCGTTGTTGCCGCCCACCCAGGTCTGGAATTTCGGCTGGAGGATTTTGCCCAGCATGGCGGTGGTGGTGGACTTGCCCTTGGTGCCGGTGATGCCGATGACGCGCGCAGGGCAGCGCTCGATAAACAGGCGGATTTCCGTGGTGACCGGCACGCCGGCATTCTTGGCCGCCGCCAAAAACTCGTTGCACGGCTTAATCGCCGGCGAGGCCACCACCAGATCGGCAGCGGTAAAATCGCTGGTCAGGTGCTCGCCCAGCCGATATTCAATCGGCAGCCCGGCCAACAGCTTAAGCGAATCGGCCAGTTTTTCTTCCGTCGCGGTATCGGTCACCAGCACATGTGCCCCCTGCTGCACCAGCCATTTGGCCGCGGCGATATTGCCGCCAAAATGGCCCAAGCCGGCAACGGTCACACGTTGGCCCGAAAGTGATTGCATGGCGGGAATGATACGGGATTGCTGGCGGTTGGAAAACACCTGAGCGATTTTCGTGCGATGGTCGGCACGCGCTCCGCTGGCGCGTCGCGGCTAACCAGTTCCGATTGATTCCTGTAACGTATCGGGTTACAATCTATTGACGATGATAAGGTCTTTCAGGCATAAGGGACTGGAAAAGTTCTTCCTGACCGGAAAGACGTCCGGCGTCCGCGGCGACCATGCCAAACGGCTGCGGTTGATCCTCGGCCGGCTTGCCGCTTCGCAAAGTCCCCAGGACATGGCCTTGCCGGGCCTACGGCTGCATCCGTTAAAAGGTGAATTGGATGGCTTCTTCGCCGTGAATGTCAGCGGCAATTGGCGAGTGGTTTTTCGGTTCGAGGCGCAAGACGTGTTTGACGTGGACTATTTGGATTATCACTAAAGGACCAACCATGACCATGCAAATGCACAATCCCCCGCATCCCGGCGCAGTGATTCGCCAGCTCTGCCTTGAGCCGCTGGGTTTATCCGTCACCGCCGCGGCCAAGGTGTTGCGCGTCACCCGCAAGACGCTTTCGGAACTGCTGAATGGCCGCAGCGGCATCAGCCCGGAGATGGCCCTGCGGCTGTCGCTGGCCTTCGGAACCACCGCCGAGTCGTGGCTAAGCCAGCAGATGCAGTATGACTTGTGGATAGCCCGGCGGAAGCACAAAACGCTCAAGGTGCGAAGAATCGCCGCGTGACTTACCGACTTTACATCACATCGGGGTATTGCACGAGAACGCCGCCCCATTGTGCAATCAGCGCCCGCAGTTGCACGGCGGTGGCGTCGGTGGCCTCGATCACTATGTTGATCACGTCCCACCGCCTAACCCATGAGGTGTACCGCGCCCGCAGCCGATAGCGGTTTTTGCCTAGCGGGATGAGTCGAAGCTCATTGAAGGTTCGCCAGGCAAACAAACCAGGCCGAATGCCGTCGGAAGGCACAGCCATAGATGGTTTACCAGCGTATTTGGCGATCAGGATCATTCCGATCCAGAACACGATCACGAACCCGATCATGGACGCAAAGAGGACTGCGTCGTGGCGCAAGGGAATGATCGCCGGGAGCATTGCCACCGGCGTGGACCGGTACATAAGCCAGCGGTAGATAGCGTTTAGGGGAGAGCCGGGATCGACAGACCCTTGTTGTCCGACGCCCGTGGGAGAGAGCCAGACGAGAATCTCCCCTGGTCGTGCGCCCGACGACCACAGCGTCAACATGACAACCAAGGGCAATACGCCAAATGCCACGATCAGCAAAAGGGCAGGATCGCGAATTGCACCTGGATGAAGGATTGACAAGATGATCGGCACCAGAACCATTCCAACAATAATGCATACTATCAAGGCAGGTGAATTGGTGCCGGGTAGTTTGCCACGGAGAATAATAAATGTCTGATCGTATTTCCTGCTGCATTCCGGGCAGATGCCTTCTTCCGGCAATCCGCGCAGCGAATAATCGCACTGTGGGCAAAACGCCAACCGCAAGAGGTCGGCGGGCTGGATGGTTTCCGTTGTGTCGGTCATACCCATCCAGCTTATTCCCAATCTTCGATACGCAAGCCGGTGACCCGGCTAAATTCGTCCGTATTATGCGTCACCAAAGTGACACCGTTAGCCATGGCGATAGCCGCGATGAGAAGGTCATTTGGCCCGATGGGTTGTCCCTCGGCCGCCAAATCCGCCCGCATCTGCCCGTAGGCCTCGGCCGCCGCGTCATCAAATACCAGGGACTTGAATAGCGACACAAACGACCGCTGCTTGGCCAATGTGCGGGCGGGGTCACTGCTCTTGGCGGCACCATAATAAAGTTCGGCTTTCACCACGGAACAAACCAACAGGTCGCTATGTTGGGCCGCATTCACCCGCTGCCTGAGCTTGGGCACGCGGCCGTTCAGGTAGCGAATGCAGACATTGGTATCCAGCAGCCAATTCATTCGATCTGCTCGCGTGATTCGAATTGTCCCTGCGGCGGGCGTTCAAGACCATGCCCGGCACATGATCCGTAAAGTTCGTTGACCAACCGATGCCAATCCGCCGAATCGGAAATGGTGGGTGTGGCTTGGCTGGGGATGCGGCGAACGGTCACCACCACGTCGGCTCCAGCGCCGATCTCTCCAAGCGGGACGTGGAGATCCAATATGCCGTCTTTCCCAACGCGCGATTGAAACTCGATGGATTCGGTCATGGTCACTCCGGTAACGCGAGATTATACACTCTGGCGCGAGCGGCATCGACCCCGCGACCATTAATCCCCCATCTTCCCACTCAAATAGCTGTCATACGCGCTCATATCCATAAACCCATGCCCGCTGAGGTTAAACAAAATCACCCGTTTTTCCTTGGCGGCCTTGGCTTCCAGCGCTTCGTCAATCGCGGCGCGAATGGCGTGGGCGGATTCGGGGGCGGGGACGATGGCTTCGGTGCGGGCGAATTGCACCGCCGCGTCGAAGACCGTCTTTTGCTCGTAGGCACGGGCTTCGATCAAGCCAAGATGTTTCAAGTGGCTCACCGTGGGGGCCATGCCGTGGTAGCGCAGGCCGCCGGCGTGGATGCTGGGGGGGACGAAATCGTGGCCCATGGTGTACATCATCATTAGCGGCGTCATCATCGCGGTGTCGCCAAAATCGTAGCGGAATTCGCCTTTGGTCAGGGAAGGGCAAGAGGCCGGCTCGACGGCCAGCAGGCGATGCTTTTTATGTTCGTGCAGATTGCGGCGGAGGAAGGGGAAGGCGATGCCTGCAAAATTGCTGCCGCCGCCAGCGCAGCCGATCACCACGTCCGGCGATTCCCCGGCCAGTTCCATCTGCTTGATGGCTTCCTGGCCGATCACGGTTTGATGCAGGCAGACGTGATTCAATACGCTGCCCAAGGCGTATTTGGTCCCGGGGTGGGTTACCACATCTTCCAGCGCTTCGCTGATGGCGATGCCCAGGCTGCCGGGGTGATCGGGGTTTTCATCCAGGATTTTCTTGCCGAATTTCGTGTGCTTGGTGGGGCTGGGATGCACGGTGGCACCCCAGGTTTGCATGAGCATTTTGCGGTAGGGCTTTTGGTGGTAGCTGACCTTGACCATGTAAACGACGCACTCGATGCCGAACAGATTGCACGCCAGGGCCAGGGACGATCCCCATTGGCCGGCGCCGGTTTCGGTGGCGATGCGTTTGATGCCGGCCTGCTTGTTGTACCACGCCTGCGGAATGGCGCTATTGGGTTTGTGGCTGCCGGCGGGGCTGACGCCTTCATATTTGTAGTAGATGTGTGCCGGGGTGCCCAAAGCTTGTTCCAGCCGGATGGCCCGCCGCAGGGGCGTGGGCCGCCAGAGGGCGTAAATTTCGCGGACTTCCTGCGGGATGGGGATGTACTGCTGCGCGGACATTTCTTGCTCGATAATGTTCATCGGGAAGATGGCCGACAGGTCCGCCGGGCCGGCGGGTTGCTTGGTTCCCGGATGCAGCGGCGGGGCCATGGGTTTGGGCGAATCCGCCAGCACGTTGTACCAGTGGGTGGGGATTTCTTCCTGCTTGAGCATGATGTTGGACTTAAACGGCACAGTACGTTCCTCCAAAAAAGGTTGGCGGAATCATATATTCGGACAGGCGCGGGGACAAATCGGGCTTGCTGTTAATCCGGCGTTTCCTTATCTTCCGGCACTCAACCTTGAAGGAGAAACCATGAGTTTTGCATCGGCCGTGAATCGTAAGGCAATTGACATCGGCAAGCTAAGCGTGGAAATGACCACGGCGGCCGGCAGCGGACATCCCTCCACCGCGCTGTCGCTGGCACACCTGATCACCGTGCTGATGTACCACCAGATGCGGTGGGATCCGAAGGATCCCTGGGACCGGGCATCGGACCGGCTGGTGCTGTCCGAAGGCCATGCGGTGCCGATTCTTTATGCGGCTTATGCCGATCTGGGCGGGGTGATTGTACCGCTGGGCAAGGGCAAGGAAGCCGCCCGGCCCATGACCCGCGAAGATGCGATGACGCTGCGGGCCATTGGCAGCCCGATCGATGGCCATCCGCACCCGCAGGTGGGTTTCCCGTTTGCCGACGCGGCCACCGGGTCGCTGGGGCAGGGGTTGTCGGTGGCTGCCGGTTTGGGCGCGGCGGCACGCATGGATAAGCTGGATCGCAACATTTATTGCATCGTCGGCGACGGCGAAAGCCGCGAAGGACAAATTTGGGAAGCGTGCGATTTCATCGTCGATCATGCCCTGACCAATGTGGTGGCGATTTTCAATTGTAACGATCTGGCCCAAAGCGATTACGTCAGCCCGCAGCAAAGCTACCAGGGTCTGGCCGACAAACTCAAGGCGTTTGGTTTTATCGTGCGGGTGATCGATGGGCATTGCCCCAATGATATTCAGGATGCGCTGAACGAATTGCATGTCGTGCAAAACGGCAAGCGGCCGCTGGCGATTGTGGCCCGCACGGTCAAAGGCTGGGGCGCGGCGTCCGAGCAAGGCATGGGCAAGCACGGCACCCCGGTGAAAAAAGAGAAGCTCGGCGAAACCCTGGGTGAACTGGAACAAACCGCCAAGGATCTTGGCGTCGGCGGTTACCAAGCCGTGGGCGAATTGAAAATTGCCGCCCCCAAGGCCAAGATCGTCCCGGCGGCGAAAACGCCGATCAAGATTAAATCCTTTGCCGACGGCCTGGCCGCGGTTGGCTTGGATAAAGACCTTGCGGCCGGCAAACCCATCGCGCCGCGCAAGGCGTATGGCGCGGCCCTGGTGGCTCTGGGCGAAGCCGACAAGCGCATTATCGGCTTGGATGCCGACGTCAAGAATTCCACTCATGCCGAATGGTTTGCCAAAAAGTTTCCGGCGCAATTTTTGGAGTGCAAGATTGCCGAGCAGAACATGATCAGCGTGGCCGCCGGCGCCAGCGCCGCGGGCAAGATTCCCTTCTGCTCCACGTTCGCCAAATTTGTGGTGCGGGCGTACGACCAGGTGGAAATGGCGATCATCGGCGGGGCAAACCTGAAAGTCACCGGCACGCACGCCGGCGTCACTCTTGCCGCCGACGGCCCCAGCCAAATGTCGCTGCCGGATGCGGCGTTTTTCCGCAGCTTCTGCCACGTGACCAATTTTAATGGCCAACCGGCGGTGCGCTATTTCTTCCCGTCCGACGCCGTCAGCACCTATAAGATCACCGAACTGATGGCCAATCTGGATGGCGCGTGCTATCACCGTTCGCTGCGGGCCGATACCAAGATTCTCTACAAGCCGGAAGAGACCTTTGAAGCTGGCGGCTACAAGGTTTTGCGCGAAGGCACGGATGTGCTGTTCGTGACCGCCGGCTACATGGTTCACGAGGTTCTGAAGGTGGCGGATACCCTGGCCAAATCCGGCAAAAAGGCCGGCGTAATTGATGCCTACGGCTTGCCGCTGAAAGACACCGGCATTTTGGATATCGCCGTGCGCAGCGGCGGGCGGATCATCACCGTGGAAGACAATTACACCGGCGGCCTGGACGCCGAACTGGCCACGCAAATCGCCACCACCGGCGCGGCGGTGAAGCTCAAGGCGTTGTACGTGCATCAGATTCCCAAGAGCGGCCGCGAGCCGCAGGATGTGTTGGATTATCTGCACCTTGGCGCGCAGGCGATATTGGCGGCGGTTTGAGATTGGTAGTCAGTCGATCCGATGAAAGCCCACGGATAGCAATCCGTGGGCTTTTTTATTGCGTGAGTTTGTTGAGCTGCGTGCGCGCCATGGCATTGCCGGGATCCAATTGCAGCACGGTTTGGAATTCGGCGCGGGCGGCGGTTTGGTCGCCGGCGTCGCGATACCATAGCCCCAGCAGCAAGTGCGCCTTGAGGTAGTTAGGGCGAAGACGAAGGGCTTTCTGTAGCCAGCGCCGAGCACGATCAATCTTGATTGGATCGTGGTCTTTTTTAGCCTGTTCACCCAAGGCGTAAGCGTAATTGACCATCGCTTCGGGATGCGACTGATCGACCGCCAGCAAGTCATACAGTTTGCGTGCGGCTTCATCGAAGCACCCTTGATCCAAATAAATATTGGCCAGGTTGTTCAGAGCGTTGGCGGTGTGGCGGTCAATGGCCAGTGCCTGCTGATAAAGATCGATGGCGGCATCGGTTTGGCCGGACTGCTCGTAAACCAATCCCATGCCGCACAGCGCGCCGGTGGACTGCGGATCGGTTTTGAACCATTGGGCGACGAAGTCCTTTTCGCTGAAGTAATACTGGCCGCGTAAATAGGTCGCAATGCCGAAGCCGGTGACCAGCAGCAGGGCGATGGTTGCGGCCAACTCCAGTTGGCGGCGTTGGGCGATGCGTTGCAGAAGCGCGCCGGCCACACCGGCGGCGGCCAGCGTGGCCAGGGCGACGTAACGCTCGGAATAACCGGCTTCCTGCTCGGCCACGATATGCGCGGTGGGAAGTTGCAGCAGGACGAACCAGGTGAGCCAGAAGATGGGTGATTGCCGATTGCCGATTGCCGATTGCCGATTGGAAGAAACGGCTCGCATTGCGCCGATAATTAGGCTGGCCAGCACTAGCACGGCAACGAGCGTCAGCGGCCAGGAGAACCATCCGGCAAACGGCGGCTCGTAATGTAGCGGCACATACGGGGCGATAGTGGTTTGCAAGCCATATAGCATGGACGCCCAAAATTGCAGCGGATGATGTTGCACCGCGATATGGATCGCGCGGCCGGTGAAAATATGGTGCCGCCATACAAAATATCCGAACAGTATGGCCAAGGCGGTAAGCCAGCGCCACAACCAACGCCGCCAGTTGGCGTGCCACAGCAAATCAATGGCGATGAAAATCCCCGGCAGCACGGCGGCTTGTTCTTTGCACAGCAGCGCGGTGGCGAATATTACCATGCCGGCCACATGCCACGGCCAGCGATCATGCAAATAGGCCCAGGTTGCCAGCAGGATAAACAGCATGGGCATGAGCGATTCGCGTCCGGACGCCGCGGGATAAACGCATTCGCTGGTGGCCGGATGCAACGCGAACCATAACGCCGCCAGCGTCGCCGCCAACATGCCCAACCCCAGGCGTTTTTGCCGCAGCAGCAGATACCCCGCCATGCCGACCAAGCCGGCCAGGATCGCATTGAATACGTGATAGGGCCGGGGATTATCGCCCCAAACGGTTCGCTGCCAGGCAAACGTCAGGCGGGTAATCGGCCGGTAATAGAGATAATTGAGATAATGCGGCTTGACGAAAAGTTCCGCCGCATCGGCCGCGCTGTGCAGCGGCGCAAGTGTTTCGATTACCTCATGGTCATCGTAAACAAAACCGTTGTTGTACGATCCGGCCAGATAAACCAGCGTCACCACCAGCCCGATTACCAGCATCGCCAGCCAATCCATCAGGCATTTACCAATCGGCAATCGGCAATCGGCAATCGGCAATTGGCTCATCCCACCAGGCTTTGCCCGGTCATTTCCTTGGGCTGGTCCAGGCCCAGCAATTTCAGCGCCGTGGGGGCGATGTCGGCCAGCCGGCCGCCTTCGCGCAGCTTTTGGCCCTTGTAGCGGTCGTCCACCACGATCAATTCCACATCATACGTGGTATGCGCGGTGTGCGGGCCGCCGGTGGTGGGGTCGATTTCCTGTTCGCAGTTGCCGTGGTCGGCGCTGATGATCAGGCTGCCGCCCTGGGCTTGCGTGGCCTCTACAATGCGGCCCACGCAGGCGTCCACCGTTTGGACCGCCTTGATGGCCGCGGCCAAAACCCCGGTGTGGCCCACCATGTCGCCGTTGGCGAAATTGACCACCACCAAATCGTATTGCCCGCTGTTGATGGCCTTGACGGTTGCATCCGCCACGCCCGGGGCGCTCATCTCCGGCTTCTGGTCGTAAGTGCTCACTTCCTTGGGCGAAGGCACCAGCACCCGGTCTTCACCGGCAAAGGGTTGCTCGCGGCCGTCGTTGAAGAAGAAGGTGACATGCGCATATTTTTCCGTCTCGGCACAGCGGAATTGCTTCAACCCCAACTGGCTGATGTATTCGCCCAGGATGTTGACCATCTTCGGCGGCTTGACGTAGGCCACATGCACCGGCAGGCCTTCTTCATAGGAAGTCATCGTGGCGAAATACAGGTTGAGTTTTTTCGGCCGGGCGAATCCCTTGAAATCATCCATGACAAACGCCTTGGTGATTTCGCGCGGGCGGTCGCCGCGATAGTTGAAAAAAATCACCGCGTCGCCGTCGGACACAGCGGCGCGCGGCTTGCCGGCGGCATCGGTGATGATCGACGGTGTGATAAATTCATCGCCGGTCATGTTGCTTTCGCTGGGATGATCGTAATAGCTTTGAATAGCCTGCGTGGCCGAGGCGAATTTCGGCCCGGTGCTTGCGGTCAAGGCCCGGTAGGCATGTTCCACGCGATCCCAGCGGTTGTCGCGATCCATCGCCCAATAGCGCCCGCTGATCGTGGCCACCTGCCCCACGCCAATCGCGGCCATCTTCGCTTCGATCTGCTTGAGAAATTCCAGCCCGCTGTTCGGCGGGGTATCGCGGCCATCGGTGAAGGCATGCAAAAACACCCGCGACAGGCCGTTGCGTTTTGCCAGTTCCAGGCAGCCGTACAGGTGATCCAGCAGCGAATGCACCCCGGCATCGGACACCAATCCAAACAGATGCAGCGCGCCGTTATTCTGCCTGGCGAAGGAAACCGCGGACTTCAACACGGAATTCTCAAAAAAATTTCCGTCGCGCACCGCCTTGGTTATCGCCACCGATTCTTGGTCCACCACCCGGCCCGCGCCGATGTTTTGATGGCCCACTTCGCTGTTGCCCATGGTGCCTTCCGGCAGGCCGACATCAAAGCCGCTGGTGTGGATCAGCGTGTTGGGATACGCGGCCATCAGCTTGTCGGTGACCGGATGTTTAGCCAAAAACACGGCATTTGCCTTGTTCCACTGCGGATAGGGATTATGTCCCCAGCCATCGCGGACGATGATCACACAGGGACGATGTTGCCGACGAGTCATCAAGGTTTCCTTTCAAAGTCGAAACGATGATCTTACGTGCGATGGCCAATCACTCAAGTATTGGGCAAGGGAAAAGTTGCGGTTAGCCGATAAAGAAATCAGCGCCGCGTTAAAAAAAACATTGACGCGATTTTTTTTCAAGCATACATTACAGATATAGAAAGGAGGTAAAAGCGCCATGCCAGTAGCAAAGAAAGCCGCGAAGAAGGCCGTCGTCAAGAAGACGGTCAAGAAAGTCGTTATGAAGAAAGGCTGCAAGAAGTGCTGAGCAATCAGCCAAGCGGGCACGTGGCTCCTCATGGGTGGCCCGCCTTCTTGACGCCTCAGCGTCATCAGTAACTCGAACCATCACGGGCCATGGCTCCAACCTGCGGCCCGGCGATACCCGAAGAAAGCTTCCACGCCACGGCGGAAGCTTTCTTCGTTTTTTGGGCACCGGCCGGATGATCAGTGGCGGCGTCGGCAAACCAAGGCTATGGTTTATTCCGCTATGGACACTGCTGACTACATTGCGGCGTGGGCTCACGCAGCGCATCACCGGCGCGAACTTGAAGCCAGCGATAAATGCGGCTGCTTCTACTGTCTGGCAATCTTTCCGCCGCGGGCGGTCGAGGACTGGCTCAATGAAGGGGACGGCACCGCGATTTGCCCGGAGTGTTCAATTGACTCGGTGATCGGTTCAGCATCGGGTTTCCCCATCACCACCGAGTTTCTTCAGCAAATGCACGCGTATTGGTTCGAGAGGACGATTCCCTTGTCAGACCTAGCTAGTGCTGTAAGGCAGGCTTCAGCGCGCCGGGAAACTTGATGTGTCAGCGGTCCGCGAAAACTTGCCGACAATCCGCCAGCGCCATTGGCGTGGCGGCGGACGATCAATATAATAAAGTATAATAGTGAGCACTTATGACCGTCCTGGTAAAAAAGATTGGCGGCAGCGTGGCGGTGGTCATTCCCAAAGCGATGGCCCGCGAAATGGGGCTGCGCGATGGCACGCCGTTGGAACTGGCGCAAAACGCCGGCGCGATTACCCTGCGGCCCGGCGTGCCGCGGCCGCGGCGCAGCTTGCGGAGCATCGTTAAACAGATTGACCCGGCCAGCTACCAGCGCCACCATCGCGAATTGGGCAATATATCCCCCGTGGGCAAGGAAATCTGGTGAGCAAGCGAACTTATCACCCGGAGCGTGGCGATTTGATTGAGGTCAACTTTTTCCCAGCCGCCGGCCGGGAAATCGACAAACGCCGGCCCGCCATCGTCCTCAGCCCGCTGGAATACAATCGCGTCAGCGGCCTTTGCCTGGCGGTGCCCACCAGCACCGATCTGACCCCCGGGCCATTGTGGCTGGCCATGCCCGACGGCTATCTGCCGCGGCCAAGCCTGATCCTTTGTGATTACCTGAAAAGTTTCGACTACCGCGAGCGCTCGGCCAGCTTTCTGCACCGTTTGCCGGAAGAACTGATCCAGCGGATTGTCGGCAATATTTTCGATCTGATTGATCCGATTCGTTAATGCGTAGCGCTTGAACCGGTCGGACTTTGGCCGGCCGCGGTTTTGCAACACCGGGCCGATTGCCCGATAATCCCCCCATGCGGATCATTGCAGTGATGAATCAAAAGGGTGGCGTGGGTAAAACCACCACCACCGTCAATCTGGGCGCTACCCTGGCGGAACTGGGGCAGCGCGTCTGCCTGGTGGATATGGATCCGCAGGCTCACCTGACCATCAATTATGGCGTGGAGCCGTCGCCGGAACTGGTTTCGCTTTATAACGTGCTGGCGGACGAGCGGCCGTTTACCGATGCCGTCCACAAGATCGACGAGCATATATCGCTGGTGCCCAGCAGCATCGATCTGGCGGCGGCGGAAGTGGAACTGGTCAGCGTGCTGGGACGGGAATCGCTGCTGAAACGGCGGATTGAATCGGCGGCGCTGGAATTTGATTTCCTGCTGATCGATTGCCCGCCGAGTTTGGGGTTGCTGACCATCAACGCGCTGGCGGTCGCGGGGGAAGTGATTATCCCGATGCAGCCGCATTTTTTGGCGCTTCAAGGCGTGGGCAAATTGCTGGAGACGGTGGCGCTGGTCAACCGGCGGATGAACCCCAAGCTCAAAGTGCTGGGCATCGTGCTGACCATGTTCGATGCGCAAACCCGGCTCTCCGGCGAAGTGGTGAATGATCTGAACGGGTTTATCGCCTCGGCCAAGGATAAGAATCTGCCGTGGAGCGAGGCGAAGGTCTTTGCCAGCAAAATTCGCCGGAACATCAAGCTGGCGGAATGCCCGAGTTTTGGCCAGACGATTATCAAGTATGAACCGAGCAGCCACGGTGCCGCGGATTATCGGGCGCTGGCGAAAGAGGTGTTGGGAAATGCCGAATGCCAAATGCCGAATGCCAAATCGGGAATTGCAAATTGCCAATCTCAAATTTGAAATTAGGCATTTGGCACTCGGCATTGTCCTCATTCGGCACTTGGCATTTGGCATTCGGCATTGTTACAACATTCCCATGCAACAAGGCCCGCTCTTGGCACCGTGGCGAATCGATTACCTGCGTTCGCTGGATAAGCCGGCAGGTGACACGTGTTTTTTGTGCCAGGCCGGCGCGACGGCAAACGATGCACAGCGCGAGGCGGCGCTGGTCGTGTGGTCTACGCCGCAGTCGATTGTGGTGATGAATCGCTATCCATATTGCAACGGGCATCTGCTGATTGCGCCGCGGGCGCACAAGGCCGAGTTGCAGGAATTGACCGATGCCGAGCATCTGGATTTGGCCAGGCAGACGGTCAACGCCGCGCGGCTGTTAAGCACGGCGGTATCAGCGCAGGGTTTCAACATCGGCATCAATATTGGCCGGGTCGCCGGCGCGGGTTTGCCGGGGCACGTGCATCAGCATGTGGTGCCGCGCTGGGGCGGCGACACCAATTTTTTCCATGTGATCGGCGAAACCCGCGTGGTGCCGCAGGCGATCAGCCAGCTTTATCGCGAACTGCGGCAGTTGGCGATGGAGATGAAATTTGAAATCTGAGATTTGAGATTTGAAATCTCAAATTGGAAATTTGACCCGCGAGCTACCCGTGATCCGCACCTTTCTCATCGCCTTCATTCCGCTGTTCGTCACCATCGACCCCTTCGGGCTGTTGCCGATCTACATTTCCATCACCCAGCAGATGAGCAAACCGCAACGGCAAAAGACTTGCTTTCAAGCGGTGTTTACCGCGGCGATCATTACCCTGCTGTTCATGTTCCTGGGCCAGGAGATTTTCAACTGCATCCATATCACCGAGGCGGATTTCAGAATTGCCGGCGGGTTGATCCTGCTGATCCTGGCGATGCTGGACCTGCTGATTCCCGGCAAGCCGGCGGTGCATGAAGACGAAATGGTCGGCATGGTGCCGCTGGCCATGCCGCTGATCGCCGGTCCCGGCACCCTGACCACCGTGCTGGTGCTGGCCGGCAACCCCGCCATCGGCTACGCCTGGACCGCCCTGGCCCTGGCGGCAAACTTTGCCCTGCTGCTGGCGGTGATGCTGTTGTCCGGCTCCATCGCCCGCGTGCTGGGCATGAACACCCTGCGGGCCTTCAGCAAACTGGTGATGGTCCTGCTGGCCGCCATCGCCGTGAATTTCATCCGCGTGGGGATTATGCAGGCGTTGGGCAAATGAGCGCCAAGCCAGAGAGCCGGGCTGTCCTCGGCCCGAGGCCAGGATGATATTCTGGCCAAGGCGTTGGCCGCGACTGGCGGTCCTTTCTGGCTGACCCGGTGCCAGCCGCAGAGTTGGCAACACTTGGTCGCCACGCGCGGACCGGGCGTCCGCTGGGATCGGCGTCTTTTCTGCATCAGCTTGAGGCGCGGCGCGGTCGCCCATTGCTGCCCAGGAAACGCGTTCCGAAGCTTCGGCAGGAGAAAAGTTAGGTATTGTGTCCCCGGAATTAGGGAGTAAACTTTTACGCGGGGTGCTGCTGCGCGAATTCGTGCGGCATTTCCAAACGACACGCTTATACTTATTCCTAAATAGTGACCCATATGAAACAAATTCTTTTCTTTGCGTTAAAAGGTGACCTTCTGCCGGTGCTTGAGGCTGTCGAGCGTAATGGTCCTTTACAATATGTTCGGACGGGCAATTGCCTGAGTCCCGATTTCGACCGATATCTCCATGGTGCAGATATTCCCGATCTGGGGAGAGCGAGCGTGGAGTCGGCCATTAGCTGCGAGTCGTTCTTGGTTGCTCCGCGCACGATGCCGGTCAACGTGACGTCGATAAATGGGATCGGCGGCATTAGACGGTACTGCATGGATCAGCTTATCAATCCTGATACAGTGTGTTTCCTACCCGGGGGCGTCTGGAAGGAAAATATAATTCTGTACGGGCGCGTGGCAACCGCATCGAAATCCGCGATATCTCATGGTTTGATGAAGCAATTCCACTCAGAGGGTGTGTGAGAAGCCAATGGCCTCACGATGGGCCGGAAAAGGCCCGGATGCAAGGCGGAGGGCCGAAGCGTATCAACAAAACGATACGCTGA